>JAANMY010000201.1_pt1 | contig 85706 bp, 63 predicted proteins | sample 7279691 | NCBI WGS metagenome assembly JAANMY01 (sample SAMN14094543, study PRJNA606508) | bioreactor metagenome | isolation source: A lab-scale SPAN reactor treating ammonium-rich wastewater day 388 | place: Ireland: Galway | collected 2018-02-07 | reverse complement strand
CGCCCCCTATTCGATGAACATCTTAAACTTCGAGGTTGGTCCAGCGATCTCCAACTGGTCTTCACCGGTCCCGCCGGGATGGGGAGAGACCTAAACGACGCCATGACGCGCGGCTTTCATGGCACCACCCTGGCCACGGTCATCCTGGTGATCGGCGCTCTCTTGATGGTTTATCGCTCGTGGGTTCTCGCTCTGATTCCGCTGCTGAGCATTGGTCTGTCAACCTGGATTTCCTTGCATTTACTGTCGTGGCTGGCCCTGCACGCGGGATTGGGGCTGGTCAACATCACGCACATATTCATTGTCGTGATTCTCTTTGGAGTGGGCACGGACTATTGCCTATTCCTGATCAGCCGATCGCGCGAGGAGGAATCACAAGGGCGGACCGGCCCCGAAGCCGTGCGCCATGCCGTGCAACAGACGGGGTGGGCGGTGACCGCCTCGGCGGTCACCGTGATTTGCTCAATCGGCATGTTAGGGTTCGCGGAGTTCGTCAAGGTGCGCTCTTCGGGACCTGCCATTGCCATCAGTCTGGTCGTGGCATTGCTTGCGTGTCTGACTTTGACGCCGTCCTTGATGGTGATCGTCAAACGCTGGCAACGAACTGCCCAGCAAACCGCGGCCGCGCGGGGAATAGCCCAAAGCTTCCGTGCTCGGTGGAATCAACGTTGTCTATCGCTTTTGAAGCACAATCCAGCCCGTGTTCTGCTCGGTTCGCTTTTGCTCATGCTTCCCTTCGCCTACCTGGGTTGGCAAACAGACTGCGTTCATTCCGTTTGCAGCGATCTGCCGCAGGGGTCGCCTAGCCGTTTGGGCTTGGAGATGGTGAAAAAGCGGTTTGTGCCAGGTGAAACCGGTCCCCACACGATTTTGCTGACCAGCCCGCAATCCTGGCTGGGTAAAGAGCCGCGCCGATGGCTGGAGCAAACGATGCAGCGGATTCATGCCCTGGATGCGGTGGCCGACGTGCGCGGCTTGGCCGCGCCTCTGGGATATCGAACCACGGAAAATCAGGAGAAGCCAACGCCAACGTGGATGAAAGCAGCCAGCGCATACATGGCCAAGGCTTATCTGAGCGCGACGAAGGAAGGGCATGTGACGCGGTTGGAGGTGGTTTTTAAGGACGACCCTTTCGACCCGCGCAGCCAGGAAACCATGCGGCAAATCGGCATGCTGCTCGAAGATCAGCTTACCCATGCTCCTTCCCTTAGGGTCGCCTACTGTCACTTTGGCGTCACGGCCATCATGCACGACATCGCCATGGTGCAGGGGCAGGACACGCTGCGTATTTCGATTCTGGTGATCTTGTGCGTGATGCTCATCATGGTGGTGATTGTTCGCCGCTGGTGGCTGTCCTTGTTTTTAGTTGCCAGCGTCTTGTTGAGTTATTTGGTCACGGTGGGGCTCGCCAGCACCCTGGGATATCTCTTTCTTGGTGCAGGTTGGGAAACCATGGATTGGAAAGTGCCCTTCTTCCTATTCACCATCTTGATGGCAGTCGGGGCGGATTACAATATTTTCCTCGTCAGTCGGGTGTTGGAGCATGAAGCAGAGACGGGCTTGACGCAGGCGACCTTGTTGGCCGCCGAGCAAACCGGTTCCGCCATCACCTCCTGCGGACTGATCATGGCGGGAACGTTTGCATCCCTGATGCTGGGTGAATTGGCGACGTTGCGGCAGCTCGGGTTGGCACTCACCATCGGCGTGCTTTTGGATACGTTCGTCATTCGCCTCTTCCTGGTTCCGGCCGGCTTGCTTGTTCATGCACAATGGCGGAAAAAGGATGATGACAAGGCGCCGTCTTCGACGTCGTTGAGAAGGTTCCCGCGCCGTGCTCAGCGGCACAAACAGCTGGAAACGAGAGAGAGGTAAGACGATCTCGATCGCTTACCTCTCTATTGATTTCGATATTTTAAGAATGATCGGCTGCACTTTATTGAGTGGCTTTATTAAGCACGAAGAACCAGATGATGGCGAACATGCCCCCCATGCCAATGATGAGGCTGAAAAGCATCGCCAACACCAAAATGAGGATCGTCTTGCCCGACAGGGCAGCGGGCTGACCGTACATCGGTTGCATGTACTGAGGCTGCTGCATGGCCACGCGAATATTCTCATCGGCCATCTCGCGCGACGTCATCCGCAAGGTTTGCGGCGTCATGCCCATGTTGTTCATCACGGGTTGCTCACCTGAGGCGTACATCGCTCCGCCTGGGGCAGGCGCGTTGGGAGTAGCCGAAGCGGGCTTATGGAGCGATTGACGGTCAGGCAGCGGCGGCATGGGCGTGGGCTGCGGCCGGGCCATGGGCTGCCGCGCGGATTCCTGAGGAGGAGCCTCCGCCTTGGGCGCGGATTTCAAAGAGCCTGGCGAAACGGGACCGGCTCGACGCAAGGCTTCGGGAATGGCCCGCAGGCCGCTGAGCTTGGTGCCGCTGCTGCCTTGCGGCGTGAGCGACGGCTGCATGACCATGGGCCGGAGCGTGACAATCACATCGGAAATGGAGGGATACCGATCCTCAGGCCGCTTTTGCATGAGCCGTTCGATGACCGCGATCAATTCGTTGGGGGTTTCCGGGGCGGTTTCCTTGATCGGGGGCGGTTGCTTGCTTTGATGGGCCATCATTTTTTCCACGGCATTGTTGCCAGGGAAGGGGTAATTGCCCGTCAAGCAATAGTACATAATGCAACCGAGACTGTATTGATCCGAAGCGAATGACGTGGTCGTCGGGTCCATGATGCTTTCTGGACTGGCGCAGTCCAACCCCGCCGCCATTGTGTTGGCCGTGGACATGGTGTCCACCACTGATTCCCCTTCGGTTTCGCGCAGCAGCGAACCTACGCCGAAATCAAGGATTTTAACCTGGTGGTCCGGCGTGATCATGATGTTCGAAGGTTTGAGCAAGCCATGGATGATATTTCTTTGATGGCAGCTCTCTAGCCCTTCGGAAGTCAGCATGGCGTAAAGGGCCGTCTGTGCGGCGTTGAGTCGGCCATCGCGCTCAACGATCTTGTTCAGAGGTTCGCCTTCAACCAGCGGCCAGGCCAAATAATGCATAGCACCCGAGGTGCCTACGTCCACGAATGGGATAACGGCGGGATGTTGGAATTGCTCGAAGTCGCGGACTTTGCGCCGCGCTAGCCGAATGTTCCACATGCTCCGGCGCGGCAACACTTTAACGGCATACCATTCATTGTTGATCTTGGACATGGCCTTGTAAACCGTTCCCATGGTGCCAGTGCCAAGAACGTCGTGAACAATGAATGGCCCGAGAACCAATCCCTGACTCTTGCCATTGAGCAGACTATCCGCCTGGAATCGAGTCAGCACTTCCTGTTCAACCAAATAGCTGGCGAGTTCGGCAGGCTCGGCATTCGGATGACGCATCATGTATTCGGAGACGATTTGCTCCAATCGACCGCGTTCGACAAGGTTGCTTCGACGCAGATCCCAAACAAACCATTCACATGCACCCAGATCAGCCGTCATCATGGTGCTTATCCACCTCCGAGGGAAGGTCCAGTTGATCGCAGGTCATGACGCAACTGGACTTTAAGATACTGGCGCACGGGTAAACGAGTCGCGTTTCTTGAACCCGCGCTCTCGAGACATTCGCTTTGAAGAATTTAGATTACCATTAAACCTGAGGCTTGGTGAAGAAAAAAATAGGCATTTTATGCTGCGGAATGGCCGTTATCGTGTGGAAAAATCGCCATGAAGCTCGCAAATTCCCATTTTATCCGTGCATTTTTTCGAAACTTCCACCGAATTGCTCTATCAAGGAGGCCATTGAACAACGGAGTGCCATTCAGAATGAGCCTATCGACATGTGTAAAACTAAGATGCAGGAAAGGGGGGGCCCCCTGCGGCGACAAAGTTACCATAATCAATATTTGAGCGTAGAAACCTTAATCTTTCAAATAAAAACCAGCTTTTCCCAGTGGGCTCCTCGTTGGCATCGTCTCGCCAGTATCGATTAGAACGCATATAAAAAGGCTAACTATGGGCACAGTTAACACGATCACTTTGGCTACAAATAAGGAGTTTGGATCATGGCCATTCGAGTCGGTATCAATGGTTTTGGTCGCATCGGCCGTTTGGTCTATCGCATTATGGCGGATCGACCGCAGGATTTCGAGGTCGTGGCGATCAACGACCTCTCCGACTCCAAGCATTTGGCTAATCTGCTCAAATACGACAGCGTTCACCGCCGTTTCGGGCGGAGCGTGAAAGTGGGAGAAGGGGAATTCATCGTCGATGGCAAGTCCGTCAAGGTGTTGAAAGAAAGAGAACCCGCCAAGTTGCCTTGGAAAAATTTGGGCGTGGACGTGGTCGTGGAGGCCACCGGCTTTTTCACTGACAAGGAAAGTCCCAAGGGCGGCTTCGCGGATCACATCAAAGCAGGCGCCAAGAAGGTCATTATCTCCGCACCAGCCAAGGGAGAAGATATAACCCTGGTCATGGGCGTCAACGACGCCATGCTCAAAAAGGAACACACGACCATTTCTAATGCGAGTTGCACGACGAACTGCCTGGCTCCCATGGCCATGGTGTTGGATCAACAATTCGGCATCGTCAAGGGGGCGATGACCACCGTCCATGCTTACACCAACGACCAAAGAGTGGCGGATTTGATCCACGAAGACATGCGCCGCGCCCGAGCGGCGGCCATCAACATCATTCCCAGCACGACCGGCGCCGCCAAGGCGATCGGCAAAGTGCTGCCGCAGTTGGAAGGCAAGCTCGATGGCATGGCTCTGAGGGTGCCTGTGCCTGATGGCAGCATCACTGACTTGACCGTGGAATTGAAGCAAGAAACCACCGTCGAAGCGATCAACGCCGCGTTCAAGGCCGCCGCGGAAGGGCCGCTCAAGGGCGTCCTCGAATATACCGAAGACCCCATCGTTTCCTCTGATATCCTTGGCAATTCGCATAGTTGCATCTTCGATTCACGCACCACCCTCGTCTTCCCCAAGGGGAAGGGCAACATGGCCAAGGTACTGGGTTGGTACGACAACGAATGGGGCTATAGTTGCCGAACCGCTGATCTGGTCGTCAAGGTCGGTAAGATGCTCTAACCTGCGTGGACCGATGCGATCCAAACAATGAACCGGCGGCCTTGGGCCGCCGGTTAGCGTTTTTATAGGGGTTGTGAAATGGACCACCCGTGGCAACGCTCTATTCGCTTACTTGATTCCAGACGGCCATTTCACTTGCAGCACCTTGACCAGGAAGGCGTACTGATCCGCGATCTCTTCTATCATTTTCGACGTCGGCTTGCCGGCGCCGTGTCCCGCCCGGGTTTCGATTCGAGCCAGCACGGGGGCTGGACCGGCTTGGCAATGCTGCAGTTGGGCGATGAACTTGAAACTGTGGCCCGGCACCACGCGGTCATCCGTATCCGCGGTCGTGACCAATGTGGCAGGATACTTTGTGCCTTCCTTCAAGCGGTGATAGGGAGAATAGGCCAGCAAGGCCTTGAACTGCTCCGGGTCATCGGATGAACCATAATCATCAACCCAGAAACGGCCGGCTGTGAATTTTTGAAACCGCAACATGTCCATGACGCCCACGGCGGGGAGGCAGGCGCCAAAGAGGTCAGGCCGTTGCGTCATGCACGCCCCCACCAAGAGGCCGCCGTTGGAACCGCCTTGAATCGCCAGCTTGGGCGTTGACGTGTACCCTTCCTTGATCAGATATTCCGCGGCAGCGATGAAATCGTCGAAGACGTTTTGTTTGCGCAGCTTGGTCCCCGCTAAGTGCCAATCCTTGCCGTATTCACCGCCGCCCCGCAAGCAAGCCACGGCGTAAATCCCTCCCATTTCGAGCCAGGCAATCCGCGCGACACTGAAGCTGGGCGTCATCGGGATGTTAAAACCGCCGTAACCGTAGAGCAGCGTGGGATGGCTGCCGTCCAGTTTAATCCCCTTCTTGTGGGTGATGAACATGGGCACCTTCGTGCCATCCTTGGAGGGGTAGAAGACTTGCTTGACTTCGTAATCGGATGGCTTCATGTCCACTTTGGCTTGCCGGAAGAGTTCGCTTTCACCCGTCAGCATGTCGTAGCGATAGATCGTGGGCGGCGTGGCAAAGCTGCTGAAAGTGTAAAACGTATCCAGGTCCGAAGCCCGTCCGCCAAAGCCTATCGCGGAGCCGATGCCAGGCAATTGCACCTCGCGAACGAACCGTCCATCCAGCCGATGCATTTTCACCTGGGTGCGGGCATCCTTGAGATACGTGCAGACCAAGAGATTGCCCACGAGGTTGACGCCGCGAAGGCTGTCCGCGGTCTGAGGGATGATCTCCTTCCACGACTCCGGCTTGGGTTGGCGGCAATGAATGCCGATGACCCGGCCCCGCGGCGCGTCATGGTCGGTTTTAAAATAGAGCCACTGATCGTCGTTGCCGACAAAACTGAATTCGTAATCGAAATCGCCCACCAACTCCTGAGGCATGGCATAAGGTTCGTTCAAATCGCGGAGGAAGACCTTATGCAGGGCCGAGGTGCCCTTGCGGCAGGTGATGAGCAGGAAGCGGCCGTCATCGGAGACCGTGGCCCCCATGCTCCACTCCGGATGGTCGGGCCGCGCATAGACGAGAACATCCTCGCTTTGCGGCGTGCCGATGCGGTGATAGTAGACTTTTTGATTGAAGTTGAGGCTTTGGAATTTTTGCCCAGGCTGCGGTTCATCGTAGCGACTGTAGAAGAAGCCTCGATGATCCTTGGTCCACGATACGGACGAGAACTTGATCCATTTCAGTTCCTCTTCGAGGAGCTTGCCGGAGTCGATGTGCTTGATGCGCCAGTTCGTCCAATCGGAGCCGGCCTCGGCCTGGCCATAGGCCACCCATTGACCGTCGTCGCTGATGGACATCCCCGCAATGGCCACGGTGCCATCCTTGGACCAGGTGTTGGGGTCCAAGAGAACTTTGGGTTCTCCCTTGAGATCGTCCGTGTAATAGAGCACGTTCTGATTTTGCAGCCCATCGTTCTTGGAAAAGAAATAGCGACCCGCTACTTTCCCCGGGGCGGAATAGCGCTCGTAATTCCACAGATGGGTCAACCGCTTGCGGATCAACTCCCGCTCGGGAATCTCCTTGAGGAAAGCTTCGGTGACTTGATTTTGGGCCTCCACCCAGTCGGCGACGTCCTTGGATTTGCGGACGTCGTCCTCCAGCCAGCGATACGGATCGGCCACGGATTGACCGTGATATTGGTCTTGATGGTCGACGCGCCGGGTCGGTGGATAAGAGATCTTATCCTCTCCCGCGGAAAAAGCCGCCAGCGTCCAGCCGACCAGCAATCCAGAGCATAAAAGCCATCGCTTCAAGGCCATCGCATGGACTCCTTGCAAAGACACTGGGATCGATGATTCGTGAAATTAGTGTAAACAGTGAAGGGAGAAGTGGATAGGGAATTGAGGGTTCAACCCATGAAATCTATCCCAGGCCATGGGAAAATGTTCTATCATGGTCCTTGGGCATTTCTCCATGAGCTTCTAAAGTACACCAAACGCAAATCCAACGCGGCCTAGAAAGGGTGAATGAAACGTCCATGGAGAGCGCAGCATTTCTAGACTTGGTTGAGCGTAGTCGACTTATTCCCTCCGATCGTTGGACGACCTTCCTCTCGACGCATCAAGCATCGGGCGATGCACCGGACTCCGATCACCAATGGGCATCCCTGTTGGTCAAGGAAAACCTTCTGACTTCGTTTCAAGCCAAGCAGATTTTGAAGGGAAAGTGGAAACATTTCATCATTAGCGACAAATACAAAGTGCTCGATCAATTGGATTCCGGAAGCAACGCGACGGTCTTTCGGTGCGAGCATTTAACGCTGCGCCGCCAGGTTGCCCTCAAGATGGTGGCGGGATTGAAGAAGGACAAAGTCCGCGCTGACCTCTTTTTGAAGGACGCGCGGGCCGCTGGCGTGCTCAATCACCCCAATATCCTGCGCGTCTATGACATCGATCAATTCCACGGCGAATATTTTCTCGTCCAAGAATTGGTGGAAGGGATCAACCTGGGCAAATGGGTGCGCAAACAAGGTCCCTTGGAAGTGGGGCAAGCCGTCTATTACATGGCTCAGGCGGCTCAAGGGCTGCAATACGCGTCCGAGCTTGGCTGGGTTCATAAGTGTTTAACGCCCCGGCAATTCCTGGTCGATCGTCAAGGCATTCTAAAAATCCTTGATTACGGCCTGGGTTCTCTGCGACTGAGCGATGCCGTGAGCACGACCACCACGCAGTTTCCAGAGAAGGGAGACGCCACCCGGCTTTTGGATTATCTGGCGCCCGAACAGTTTGCCACGGAAGCGGCGATAGACATCCGCACCGATATCTATGCCCTTGGCTGCACGTTTTATTTCTTGCTCACGGCTCGACCTCCCTTTGCCAAGTATGCCTTGCACCTGAAAGCGATGGCTCATCAATCGAAGCAGCCGCCATCTTTGCGGGAATTAAACTCCCACGTTCCCGCAGGGTTGGATGCCATGATCTTGAAAATGCTGGCCAAAGAACCCAAGGACCGCTTCCAAACTCCGGGAGAAATGTTGCCGTTGTTATCACCTTATCTTCCAATTCAGCCGCAAATCCTGGAGACGCCGCCCGCCGAACCAGAGGCCGCAGCCGATTCATCGGCAACGCGGAGTGCCATTGGCGACAGCCTGTTGCAACAACAAAGCATATTTAAAGAGGTGATGCAGCAAGATGCGGAGGTTGGACCATTTTCGGGTTACCATGTGAGCTATCCCATCCACCACCCCCCAGCGGGGAGCCGGCGTTGGAAAACCTGGCTGGTCATGATCCTGTTGGCCGCGGCGGCAGGCGGCTTGGCCTATGGTTATTTCAACTTTATCCGCGACAAGCCTTTTAGCGAACAGTGGCAGACGGCTCAGAGCTTGGCCGAGCAGCAGCAATGGGATCAGGCTGTCCGCGCTTACGACGCCGTGATCGAACGAAGCCGAAGGATCAGGGGGCAGGATCCGCAAGCCATTTTCGCCGCGATCGCCGCACATGAGCCTTTATTAAAAGGCATGGTTGAGCAGCGACCGAAAGATGTTGAATTGCAGTTATTCGCGGCAGCTCATTATCAGAAGCGCAAGCAATGGCCGATGGCTCGAGTCTGTTTTCACAATGCACACGCCGCCAAACCCGATGCCTTCAAGGCATGGAGTGAATGGGCCTTTTGCAGTTTGATGTCCGATGACTGGAAGGATTTGGGGGCCGCCTTGGTCCAGGCCGCCGACGCCAAGCCGGACGATCCTGCCATAGCCTTGCAAGCCTCCTTGGTCTTGCAGCGCGGCGGACAGATGGAAGCGTGGCAAAAATTTCTTGGCATTATGTGGGACAGGAGTCAAAGCTCCAAGCAATCGCAGGTGTGGCTGGCTCATCTGGCCTTTGCCTGGGCGTTTGCCCCAAAGCCGATTGCCCCATTGAAAGCGCATCGCGAAAAACTCCAGCAATCCTTGGAACCCATGCAGCACGTCGCCTGGATACGATTTGCTCGGCTGGCTTGTCTTTACCGCATCGATCAAGCCGAGGGTTCCATCCAGCGGTTTCAGGAAGCCCGCGACACGGATTTCAGTTGGCCCAGCGCGAGCCTCTACACGGGATTTCTGACGCTGGCCTATCATCAACGGCAACAGCATGAACCCATGCTGCGGGCCAGGCGAGAATGGAATGGCTGGTATCAGCGGACGATGCAAGAAATCGCGTCGACCGGGCAATGGCCCACAGCCATGCCGTGGTGGGAAATGGTGGCTATTCAATTGCTTCAAACTGAGATCGAGAAGTCCATGGGGCCAATCAAGGAAGATAGCCCTTGATCATCATCGGCCCTCGAACGGCTTATTTTGATGCAGCGCCAGGATGGCAGACCACTTCCAAACTCGGCCAGGTTTTATAATGGCGACGGTGCCCCCACCAATCGAGGAAGCTCGCTCCTGCCGCCGCCAGTCCCGCCAGCCAGGCGATTTTCCACCAGATGCTGCGCTGCACTAATTGGGACGACCCGAGCTGCGCTACTTTGGCGCGCAACTCTGGCGTGCCCGCCTTGAGACCGGTTCCTTCCGACAAAACATTGACGACCACGTCGCCGCGAAAGTCCGTCTCCAAAGGGAACGGCAGCAGCGTGTGGAACAGGAGCATCAGGAAGCAGCCCACGCCAACGACCATCATGACGAGCGTTCGATGCGGGAGCAGACGATCGGGCCAATCTCCCAACTTTTTGCGCAAGTCAGCAGGGCCAAAGCGCAAGAACAGCAGTCCAGCTGTGGCCAGAAAGCCCACAAAGCTCAGCAGAAAATAGAGCAGAAGCATCGGGCCGCTGCTTGTCCGTTCCATCCCCTTGATGCTGGGGGCCACGCTTAGGCTGCCGAAGGCCATGCCCATTCCGCTTTGTTCGGCCAGCGCTTCCTGGCCGAAATAGATCCCTTCCCAGGTGAAAAAACTGAGGAAGAAAAGCAGCGTGACCGCGGCAGGGGTCACCCAATAGAGCACTTCGGGCTTGCAGCGCATCTGAAACCGCCATCCCGCGGGGCGGTGTGTCACGTCGGGCATGACCCAATCCGGTTCGGTGGTGCTGCTCGTTGACTGTGGGCTTTCTGGCGCATCCGTGGAGCGGCCGCCCTCGGATGCGGCGGAAGCTTTGGGCGGTTCCTGATCCACTCTGGCCAGATCGGAGGGTGAAGGAGGGGTCGGGGGGGGCGGCGGAGGCGGCGGCGATGAGCCAAGCACGTTCAAAACATCCGGCGAAACGTTGGGCACGGTGAAGGGGCCGCCACAGGCATGACATTTAGACGTTTGGCCGGCCAGGCTGTCTGCAACTTCAACGACGGCACTGCAATGTGGGCATACGAGCTTCATGCTTTTTCCCGCTTTCTTCGTGATTCAACTCGAGGTTGGCGTGGAGTCGCGGCCGATTCGATTCCTCCTCTGCGGCGAACCCCACTGACCACTATTCCGCTGTTCGTTCATTGGCATCGTCGATTTCATCGAGGGCTTTGAAGGCCGTCCCTTCGACATATTCCAGAAACGCGCCGCCTCCCGTCGACACATGCTTCATCGCCGCGTCAAGCTTCATCTCTTCAACCGCTTCGGCCGTTTCGCCGCCGCCCACGATGGTGATGCCGGAACTTTGTGCCATCGACTCGGCCATGGCCTTGGTTCCCTGGGCGAAGGCCGCCACCTCATACTTGCCCATGGGGCCATTCCAGACAACAGTCCCAGCCGACTTGACCACGGTTTGATACATGGCAATGGTCTTCGGGCCGATGTCCATGCCCAGCCAACCATCGGGAATCGCGCCTTCAACGACTTGCGTTTTGGCCTCCTCCTTGGGTTGATCGGCCACCAAATGATCCACGGGGAGCACCAATTTATCGCCGCCCAGTTGCAAGAGTTCCTTAGCCAATTCGAGCTTGTCCCTTTCGGCTTTGGATTGGCCAATGGCTTGACCCTTGGCCAGCATGAAGGTGTAGGTCATGGCGCCGCCGATTAAAACGTGGTCGACGATGCCCAGTAGTTTCTTGATGAAGCCGATTTTATCGGAGACCTTGGCACCGCCGAGCAGACCGACCACAGGTCGTTTGGGTTGGCTGAGGAGTTGTCCCAACACTTCAAGTTCCTTGGCGACCAGCAGCCCCACGACCCGCGGTTTGCCCTTCATGGCGGCGGGCACGGCCACCATGGAGGCATCCGAGCGATGGCACGTTCCGAAAGCGTCATTGACGTAAACGTCCGCCAGGGAGGCCAGTTGTTGGGCAAAGGCCGCGTCCCCTTTTTGTTCGCCGGGGTGAAAGCGAAGATTCTGCAGCAACAGAATCTCCGAGGGACGCAGGCTTTGGACCAGCGCTTCCGTCGACGTCCCCACGACTTCCGGGGCGATATGGATGGGAACGCTAATCAATTCGCGCAATCGCTCGGCCACGGCATCCATCCGCAGCTTGACGTCCTTGGCGGGATCGCCCGTCGGCCGGCCCAAGTGGCTCATGACGATGCAGGAAGCGCCGCCATCCAGGAGCAGTTTGAGCGTCGGAATGGCGGCCCGAACGCGGCGATCGTTGGTGATCGCGCCTTGATCGTCCATGGGCACGTTGAAATCCACGCGCACAAGAACGCGCTTGCCATGCAGATCGGTCAAGTCACGGACGGTTTTCTTGGCCATGGCCAACTTCCCCATGATCGCGCATGGTGCCATGCGCTGCCTTGTTGGGGAAAGGATAACAGGGATCAAGGGAATCGAAAAGAGGCAAATTCACAATGTGTTGACACGATCACCGGCTTTGGCGTGAAGTAGATGCCTGAGCCGGGAAACCATCGCAGTGCCTCGGCGCCCGTGAAACGGCGCGAGATTAAATCCCGTTCGGCAACATTTCATTGAGCAGAAAATGACGCAGGGCGGTCAATCCCATTTCGATCTGCTGCCGACTGCTGGCGAACGACATGCGAATGAAGCCCTCGGCGCCAAAAGCGGACCCTGGCACCATGTTGACGCGGGCCTTGGCCAGCAAAGCCTGGCAAAACGCCGAGGAATTGTGGATCGCAACGCCATGAAGCGTTTGACCGAAATAGGCGCTCACGTCGAACAAAAGATAAAAGGCTCCTTCGGGCCGATGCCAGCGCACGTTGGGTAGATTCGCGAAATGCTCACAGACCAAGTCGCGGCGATGTTCGAACTCGCGGCGCATCAATTCCACGTTTTCCTGATCGCCGGCCACTCCCTTGAGGGCGGCATATTGGCTGACGCTGCTCGGACAACCAATCTGCTGGCTTTGGACGCTGCCCATCGCCTGAATGACGTGTTCGGGACCCGCCGCCCAGCCCATGCGCCAGCCGGTCATGGCATAGCTCTTGCTCGCGCCGCTGACGACGATCGTCCGCTCCAACAACTCCGGCTGCAGAGCCGCGAAGCAAGTGGCGTGTCGGCCATCGAACGTCAAACTTTCGTAAATCTCGTCGCTGATGACGGCGATCGGGGTTTCGAGCACGACTCGACCAAGGGCAGCCAGTTCCTCTTTGGAATAAACAATGCCCGTAGGATTGCAGGGCGAATTGAGGATTAACAAGCGGCTTTGCGGGGAGATAGCGGCGCGCAGGGCGTCGGGATGCAGCTTGAAGCGATCCCCAAAGGAAGTGGGAATCAACTTGACCTTGGCGCCCACCAACTGCACCATGTCGGCGTAACTTGTCCAGAAGGGCGATGGGATGAGGACTTCATCGCCCGGTTCGCAGAGCACGGCCAAGGCGAGGGAAATGGCATGCTTGGCCCCGCAAGTGACAACCATTTGCTCCACGGAGTAAGTCAAACCATACAACGTTTGATATCGTTGGCTCAGCGCGGCGCGCAGTTCCAGCATGCCGTTGGAGGCGGTGTAGCGCGTGTGCCCCGCCCGCACAGCGGCTTCCGCGGCTTCGGCGATGTCGCGCGGCGTCGCAAAATCCGGCTCTCCCAGGCTGAAGTCGTAAACTTCGATCCCCTGTGCGCGCAACTGTTTGGCCATGGCCCCTGCCGCAAGCGTGGCCGAGGGTTTGATCTGGCGTGCGAGCGCGGAGATGGACAGCATGGGGGCTTCTCCAAGTAGGCCTTGTCAAGCTAAACATTCTAGAAAAACCACAGCTTCTGACGACCCAAGACGGGTAAATATCTCGCATGAAACTGCGGATTGCTCATTTCATCCATCGTTATCCTCCAGCGCTGGGGGGAGCGGAGGCTTATTTTGCTCGATTGAGCCGATTTCTGGTTCAGCAGGGGCATGAGGTGCGCGTTCACACGTCCGATGCTCTGGCATTAGAAGCGTTTTGGTCCAGCGAAGCAACCCGACTTTCCGCAGGCATCACCTGGAGAGACGGCGTCCGTGTGCACCGCCATCCCATTCGAACCTTTTTCGGCCGCCGCGTGGCTTTGAAAGCACTCTCGATGATGCTGCCTATATCGCTTCGCAGTTTGACCATGCCAGCCAGCCCGCTCATGCCCAGCATGTGGGGTATGGCCTCATGGAACCATCCCATCGATATCGTCCATGCTTCGGCGTTTCCTTACGGTGGACCGATCCGCTGTGCCGTGCGGTTGGCGGATCGTTGGGGTGTGCCCTTCGTTTTGACGCCTTTCTTGCATCTCGGTGATCCAGCCCGAACGGTGGACCGAACCCGTTCTGCCTATCTCGCTGCCCCGCTGCGCTGGCTGCTGAAACGCGCGGACGTCGTCTTGGTCCAATCGCAAATGGAGCGTCAAGCCGTTTTGGAAGTGGGACTTCCAGAGCAGCGTGTTTTATATCAAGGATTGGGGGTTGACCCAGCCGAATGCACGGGAGGGGATCGGGTGCGAGCGGAGCGGCAGTGGGCTTTACCGAACGATCGGCTCCGCATTGGCCACCTGGCCAATTTGAGCGAGGAAAAGGGCAGCGTGGACTTAGTGCGCGCGGCCCAACGGCTATGGGCGCGAAAGGTCCCCATCCATTTGGTGTTGGCGGGACCGATGATGCCCAACTTTCGCCGCTTTTGGCATGCGCTGCCGTCGCAGGAGAAACGGCACGTTTCGCTCCTGGGAGTCTTGCCTGAAGAATTCAAAGCAGATTTTTACGCCGCCCTTGATGTGTTCGCCTTGCCAAGCCGATCCGATTCGTTTGGATTGGTCTTACTCGAGGCTTGGGTCAATCAAGTACCATGCATTGGCTATCGGGCAGGCGGCGTGGCGGAAGTGATCCGTCATGAGCAGGATGGTCTGCTGGTGCTCTGCGGCGACGTCGCGGCATTGGCGGATGCCATGGAACGCTGGTTGACTCGTCCTGACGAGCGCCAACTTTTTGGACAAAAGGGTCGAAACAAATGCCTCATGGAGCATGATTGGCTGCCCAAGCTGCAGCTCGTCCGGGATGTGTATCTCAACCTTTGTGGAAAGAGAACTCCTGATTAGGGAGAAAGGGGTGCATTCTTACCTGAACGCATGAAGGCAGGCAATGTACAGGATTGCGGTGGAGAACTTCCAAAAAACTCACACTACTAGGCATTGTTCTACGCCGCCAGAGATACAAGTCGGCGTCGAAAAGGGAATGCACCCTTACATGCCTATTTCATTGTGTCCGCCAGGTTTGTCCGTTAAGATCAGTGATCCCCATTGATCCTATCCTGAGTGGAAAGTGCCCATGAGTGCCTCCTCATCGCCCCCGGTCCCCGAACAGAAACCCTTTTCCATCACGCAAACCCCGCGCCGTTGGCGCTGGGCCTTGATGGTTATCGTCGTCGTGCTGGGCATGGCGGCTTATCACTTCCGTGAAAGTCTTGGCCCCAAGGGACAATCGGCAGTGGGAATCGTCTGTTTCTTGGGCATCGTGGCGGCTTTTTCCACCAATCTGCGGTTGGTCAGTTGGCGAACGCTCTTTTGGGGCATCGTCCTGCAATGGACCATGGCCCTTTTCGTGCTCAAGTTTCGCGTGGAGATCGGGGATTGGATCGTCTCCGGCTACAAGCTCTTTGACACCATTGGCAACATGATCAAGCGCTTTCTCGATTTCACGGGCGATGGGGCCACGTTTGTCTTTGGCGTCCTGGCCAATCCCGGCGCCATGAGCCAAGCCTTTCCGGATCAAGGATTCGTTTTCGCTTTCAGCGCCCTGCCGACGATCATCTTTGCATCCTCCTTCTTTTCGATCTTGTTTTACTTGGGTGTGCTGCAGTTGATCGTCAAATACATGGCCCTCAGCATGATGTACGTCATGCGAACCAGCGGCGCGGAAACGCTGTCCTCCGCCGCCAACGTTTTCCTGGGGCAAACAGAAGCGCCCCTCATCGTGAAGCCCTACGTGCAGAAAATGACCCGGTCGGAATTGCTGGCTCTGATGGTCGGGGGCATGGCCACGATTTCGGGCGGCATCATGGCGGTCTACATCAAGATGGGAGCCGATGCGGTCACCATCCTGGCGACCAGCGTCATGGCGGCTCCCTGCGGCCTTTACCTGGCCAAGCTGATGCTCCCCGAATCAGAGGAACCACAAACACTGGGCAGAGCCTCGGCCAAGGTGCAAGTGTCGCATCGCAACATCGTCGACGCGGCGGCGGGGGGAGCCTCGGATGGGTTGTATTTGGCCCTCAATGTCGCGGCCATGTTGATCGCCTTTTTAGCCCTGGTGGCCATGTTAAACGCCATCCTTGGCTGGTTGTATGACGTTACGGAGATGGCGTCTTACATCAATCAAATGTTGGCCGCCCTGGAGTGGCGTGATTATCAAGCCTGGCCCGACCTGAGCTTGCGGCGCATTTTTTCAGTGCTCTTTTCTCCCTTGGCATTTCTCATGGGCGTGCCCCTGGCCGACATCCCAGCCGTGGGCGATCTGCTGGGGACGAAGCTGGTATTGAATGAATTCGTAGCCTACAAGGAATTGACCACGACCTATGCGACGACCATCGATGTGCGCAGTAAATTGTTGGCGACCTACGCCCTCACGGGCTTCGCGAATTTCGGTTCCATCGGCATTCAACTCGGCGGGATCGGTGCCATGGCTCCGGATCGGCGCGGCGAATTAGCGCTGCTCGGCGGCAAGGCATTGTTTGTCGGCTTCATGACGACGATGATCAACGCCGCCGTCGCCGGCGTGCTGCTCTGATCTGCCAGTCTTGCTGGCTGCGAGCGCGGACCTGACTTGCGGGGCAAGCTCACTTCAATTGGAGCAGCGCGCAAGCCTCCGCGTATCCTGGGGCAGGGAACCCAAACTCGCTGGCCGTGACCCGGGCCAAGGAAGCGAGATGCCGCCAGCGAAACGCGGGCCGAGAGCGTGCAAATTCCTCGACCACGGTTTGATAGTATTTCTCCGCGTGCAAGGCTCCGTCTTCACTGACGGCAAAGCGAAGCAACAAATCGAAGATCGGCTTCTCGGCCTGGCCCGAGGCTCCACATTGATGCACCAAAGCGCAGGCGCGTGCTTGATCCTTGCCGCGCACGGCGGTCTCCAACTCGCCCAAGAGGGCATGCGGCTCGATCCCTCGAATGGCATCCAGATGATCGGGATGGGGGAAGGGTTGCGGAAAATGATTGCGGTTTTGCCCCGCGGTGTGGAACCCAGCCACGATAAGCGATGCCATGCCATTCCGAGGCGAACTGGCGCGGGCAATATTGCGCCAGGCATTGGCGGCATCCGATGCATGCACTCCAATGGAATCGCCATGAACGCTGCCGGTCGGTTTGTTCTCCGAGGCCCAGTCCGCGGGGCGTCCCGGATCATGCAGCACCAGGGCATTGGCCGCCAGAGAAATGGCCTCGCCAATGTCATCCGGATGAAAGCCTTCCGCCAACGCTTGCGCCACGGCGTCGGCCGCGGCTTCCCGTTGACTTTGGTAGACCGCTTTAGCCAGATGCTCGATCCAAGATTCGTCCGCGCGGCGTTGCCCGGGCTTCTTTCCCAGGAGTCCATAACTTTCGAGCAGCTTGGGCAGCACGTGGCGAATGGCAGGTTCTGTCGATTGCTTCGAGATGACCTTATCCTCATGAAGCACGCAATACCGCACGGATTGCCGAAGGAGCGTGTGCGCCTGTTCGATGCCCGTTAAATCGAGCGTTTCCCATGCTCGCCAGGCCAAGACGACGCGGTGAACGTCGATTTGATCGTGGACGATGGCTTGCATTTCATCGAAAGCGTTCTGGGGATTGGCGCGAACCATGCGTGCAAAGCGGGCTTCGGCTTCCTGCATGTTGGTGCTGCGCATCGCTTCACGAAGCGCTAAACCATCCACGGGTTTCTGATCATGATCGGCGGAAGGGACTTCGTGCAAGACCTCCGCGGAGCGGCCGCCCTGATCCTGAATGCGTTGTGTATTGCGGTAAAGCACTTTCAGGACCGGTAATGGCTTGTGCGGCGTTGGCAATCGTTCGGCCATTCCCATTGAGGGAGCCAAGGCCATGAAGGTGTGGTGGCCCGTGTAATCCTGGCCGCCAAAGGCTCGAGCATTGGCCAAGGCGCCCGCGGCCACGAGGGTTTTTAACGGCGTGCCTGCCGACCATTTTTGCGTAAGGAGCGGCAATAACTTCTCAATGGGCGTTTCCTGCATCAAGGCCACGAGAGGTTCCATGGCGCCGAAATGCAATCGCGGCGGATCGTCCCATAGGGCGGCGGAGGCGATTCCCATTTCCTGGGCCATGGCCGAGCCGATGCTCGCAGTCAACATCCCTTGGCCGACTTGGTTCAGAAAATGCCTTCTGGTTGACTTTGTCATCGTCATGCTCCCATGCGGAGGGTGGGTCAACTGGGAAATGGCGGAGCCATGCAAGGAAGCGTGTTTCGTTTCGCCATCCACTGATCGGCTCAGTGACGCGCTCGCGATCCCGTCGAGGTCGTTCGAATTTGAGGGCGTGGTCTATCTTGTCAGCCGTATTGTGACGCGCTCGATCTGGATATGCAAGCGATACTCGACCAGGTCCCGCTCTATTGGGACGATATGACAACTTAGACATTTTGCGATTGGGAAGCTTTCCGCATCATTCGGTGATTAAATCATGCATGACGCGGCCATGTACGTCGGTCAGGCGACGGTCAATGCCATTGTGGCGGAAGGTCAGTTTCTCATGATCGATGCCAAGCAAGTGCAGGATCGTGGCGTGGAGATCGTAGACTTCCGTGGGATGTTGCCGATCGAGAGGCTTATAACCCCACTCATCGCTAGGCCCCCAAGTCAGACCGGCCCGTATGCCAGCGCCGCAAAGCCAGTTCGTGAAGCAATAAGGGTTATGATCTCGACCCTTGCCGCCCTGCGAGGAGGGCATCCGGCCAAACTCCGTCGTCCAGAAAACAATCGTGTCGTCCAACAGTCCGCGCTGTTTAAGGTCCTTGATCAAGGCGGCGGCGCCGCGGGCCATCGCCCGGGCCAAGGGGCCATGATCGCGTTTCACGTCTTCATGGGAATCCCAATTCCGGCGGGGAAAGCCATTGTCGTTTCCCGACCAGACTTGAACGAAGCGGACGCCGCGCTCCAACAGCCGGCGCGCCACCAAACAGCGCCGCGCAAAGAGGTGCGTTTCCTCCGCATCATTGATTTCCTTCGGATATTCGCTGGGAATGGAGTCTAGGCCGTACATCTTCAAGACATGTTCCGGCTCCTTCGAAACGTCCAAGGCTTCGGGAGCGGCAAGTTGCATGTTGGCGGCCAATTCATAACTCCGGATGCGGGCTTGCAAACGCTCATCTTCCGGGCGTTGCTGCGCATGATGCTGATTCAGCCGTTTCAAAAGCTCGCGCGTCGCCAATTCGCTTTGCCCGGTCAAAAACGGCTCCTGGCGGGCGGGAAACAAATCCGCAATGGGGGTTTTTTGCCCCGGATAGATCACGGTTCCTTGATGATCCGCGGGCAGAAAGGCACTGTCCCAGTTTTTGGAGCCATTGGAGGGCATGCCGCGATGGTCGGGGAGGACGACGAACGTGGGCAGATGGTCGTTGAGGCTGCCCAGGCCGTAACTCACCCAGCATCCCATGCCAGGAAAGCCAGGGCGATTGAAGCCCGTTGTTTGCAAGAGGGTTCCTTGGCTGTGCACCCCGGTTTTGCCCACGACGTTGTGCACAAAGGCGATCTCATCAACCACCTCGCCCAAAGGCGCCACGGCGTCGCTGAGCATCTTTCCCGATTGCCCATAGGGCTTGAACTCCCAGATCGGCCGCAACCATGGCCCCAAGCCGTCTTGAAAGGCCTCGACGTGCTCTCCAAACTGGGAAGGTTGACCATGGCGTTTGATCAGTTCAGGCTTGAAGTCGAACAGATCGATATGGCTCGCTCCCCCCGCCATGAAAAGTTGCACCACGCGCTTGGCCTTGGGTTTGCAATGGTAGATTGGCTTTTCCTGGCAGGCCGCGAGCAATCCTTCTTGTTGAAGAAGCGTGGATAGGGCAATGCCGCCCAGGCCTCCTCCGCAATGCCAAAGCCAATCCCGCCGGGTGATGGCCGAAGGTCGATCCGAGGTCAATGATTTTCTGCGGTTTAGGGGCATCATCCTCAATCGATAAAAATGAACTCATTGAGATTGAAAAGGACTCGACACATGCTGGCCAGGCCATGCTCACGGGCGTGATCGCTGAGCCAGGCGAGTTCCTGATCGTCTGGTTCGCGGGCCAGGGCCAGTTTGCAGGCCTGCCGGACTTGTTGATCCAATTCGCTGGAATGGCTCTTCAACCGCTCGGCAAAATGATGAGCCATCCGCAAACTCAGGGCGTTATTCATGAGCGACAGGGCTTGCTGAGGCGTGGACGTTTGATTGCGTTTGTCGACCGCGATCGAAGGGTCGGCACAATCAAACGTCGTGAGAAACGGATGCAAATGAGACCGGACGATGAAGCGGTAGATGGTGCGGCGGTGGAGATCGGGTCGATCGTGATCGGCCAGGTGATATTCGTAGTGCGGGGAATGTTCCGACTTATCGACAACGAAATCCTGAAAAGGCGGGCCAAAAGGTTTGAGATGGAGTTTGCCGCTCGCGGCCAGGAGGCTGTCGCGGATCGCCTCCGCTTCCAAGCGCCGACGATTCATACGCCAATAATACTGATTGTTGGCATCGATCGTAGATTGCGGCGAATCGTATGCCGATGCTTGGCGATAAGTCGCACTGGTCACGATTAAACGATGTAGGGCTTTGATGGATTGGCCATGGTCGCGGAATTCCAAGGCCAGCCAATCCAACAATTCCGGATGCGTGGGGAGTTGACCCATGCGGCCGAAATCGTTCGGTGTATCGACCAGGCCGCGGCCGAAATGATAGAGCCAAATCCGATTGACGATGGACCGCCAGATGAGCGGGTTTTGCGGATCGGTAATCCACTCCGCAAGGGCGGCTCGACGCTCGCCTTCCTGGTGTTCGGCAGCAAGGGCAAAGGGTTTCATGCTGATGGGAAGCGAGGCGATGGCTCCCGGCGACATTTCCTTGAGCGGCTTGAGCACGTCGCCGCGTTGGAGCAAGAAAATAGGCCTGGGTTTTCCCCCCTGAGCGCCGGTGCCTTTGAAATGGCCTTTGCCTTCATGGACACAGCCGCGATACACCTTCTGCACGGGGGGCAGACGATTCCATGCTTCCTTGAGGTTCATCTCGGCATGATCAAGTTCCGCGAGGGCGCTTTTTTCTTCCGGCGTGGTGAGTTGCTGCCAGAGCCGATCGAATTCACGCTTGGCTTCCTCGCGTTGTTGTTGCGTTGAAGAGAGGGGGCTTGGATAGAGACCATCGGTCAAATGGGCCTTGGACCAGCGCGGAAGGGTTTCGATGGCATCGAGACTGGAGACCGGTTTAAGCTTGGCCACGTTGCGCTTTTGGTCATCGTACACTTCCATTTCGGCTAGAGCGAACATGTAAGCATCGTGCCGATGGGCCAATTGGGTGGCCGTCACGCGAACGTAACGGGCCATCACGTCATCCACCTTGAAGATTTGCGGATGGGTGCCGGGGTTTGGCATCGGGGAAGGCCCGGAGGCATGGATCAAATGAACTTGTGTTTTGAATTCCGGATCGAGACTGGCTTCAATCTTGAACTGCCTGGGAAATCCAAAACCCGCGCCGATTTTTTGAAAATCGTCAAAACAACCAATCAGCACCACTTGCCGGATGGAATAGGCATCAAGAAGGTCGATTTGGGCCCACTTGGCTTGCGATGCATCCTTGGCAAGGGCTGAATGGTAGCCAAACTCAGGCGGGTGCACTTGCGGCCGATCCTGGGGATGTGTCATCTTCCGTTCCAAAGCTGCCAACGCATTGTCTTGATCCCGTCGTCGAATGTGCTGATGCAGGGCGGCTCGGCGTTCGGTCAGGCGCCGTTGTTCCTTGCGAAGCTCATCGCGGCGCCGGGCCGCATCCGAGTCCGTGTCATATTCGAAGTCCGCCCGGTCCAATGCGGCGAACACCGCTTGCAAACGGTAGTAATCCTCTTGCGTGATCGGGTCAAATTTGTGGTTGTGGCATTGGGCGCAATGAATGGTGAGGCTCATGAAGGTCCCGATGGCATTGGCGACCATGTCGTCCCGATCGAGGTGCCTGGCGACCATGCCATCGATCTTGGTTTCGGGCAATTCCTCGTGTCCGATGAAATCCCAAGGCCCGGCTGAGAGGAAACCAGTCGCTTCAATGCCATCCCGGTCGAAGGGATACAAGAGATCACCCGCGAGTTGTTCACGAACAAAGCGGGTATAGGGTTTGTCTTCGTTGAAGGCGCGAATGACATAATCGCGATAGGGCCAGGCATGTGGTCGGGGTTTGTCCTTGTCGTAGCCGTGGCTGTCGGCGTAGTGGACGACGTCGAGCCAATGTCGCGCCCAGCGTTCTCCATAATGGACCGATGCCAGCAAAGCATCGACCCGTTTTTCATAAGCCCGGGGATCGGAGTCGTTGAGAAACGCCTCTACTTCCTCTGGCGTTGGCGGCAAACCGATCAGGTCGAAATAGAGGCGTCGGAGGAGGACGCGCCGCTCTGCTTCCTTCGAAGGTTGCAAACCTTTTGCACGGAGAGTGTGAAGAATGAATTGATCAATGGGATTTCTGACCCAACGCTGGTCTTCATTGGCAAGCGTTGGCAAGGCCACGGGCTTTAATGGTTGCCACGACCACGGCTTTGAATCGCGGCTTGGCGCGGCTTGGAACTGTTCATCGTTGATTAAATCATGCTCGATCCATTGCTTGATGATCGTTATCTCTTCATCTTTCAAGGGTGGGCCGGTGGGAGGCATCCGTTCATTGGGATCATCGCTCGTGATGCGTTGATGGATCAGGCTCTTGGCGCTTTCACCCGCTACCAGGATCGGTTTACGCTTTTGCGATTGAACGACCGCCTCGAAGGTGTCTAATCGGACGTGGCCTTTTTGCTTTTCTGCCCCGTGACAGGCGGCGCATGAGCGCTCAAAAATGGGTTTAATTTTCTTTTCAAACGCATCCTGGGGCGGTGAAGGGGGGTTTGACTCGCTGGCCTGAAGAGTCGACCGGGAGGCAGCCGGCGACGAGTCCATGAACCAATGCCAGCCAACCCAAGTCGTCACGAACAGCAACAAACTCCAAGACATGCGTTTGTGCATCGGCGGGCAGTCTCAACAGGCAGGACGGCAGAAAGGTCGTGCGAAAGAACGTTTGAATTATAATCGAAGCCAAGGTCGGCCTGCAATCCGCAAACCTTGGCCCCAGATCTTCCTCCGTTTTGATGGCCCAATGCCATGCCATGCTTGGCCATATCAACGTTGAGGTTCATTCGATCTGATTTTTAATCGACTCTAAAAATGGATCGGTTACATTGTTGGACGGTTGACTAGGGCCAATCATCATGGAATGAGGGTTCTGATTCCGACTTGATGATCGGTTACATTCGTCATGGGTTGGCTCGATGAAAAATTTGCCCGCAGCACTTAGTTTTATCACCAATCCTGCTCGACGCCGCAATCTCATCTCGCTAGGCAAACTGCTGATTGTGTTTTTGATCGTTGTCTTTATTTATTCCGTAACTTTTCATTTCTTGATGGAATACGAGGGCCAGCGCCACTCCTGGGCCACGGGCATTTATTGGGTGATGGTGGTCATGTCGACGCTTGGCTTTGGCGACATTACTTTTCATTCCGATCTGGGCCGAATGTTTTCCGTGGTCGTGTTGTTGACTGGGTCGGTCTTCATGCTGGTTTTGTTGCCCTTCATGTTCATTCAGTTTTTTTACGTGCCATGGATGGAGGCCCAAGCCGCGGCGCGGGCCCCCAAACAGCTCAAACCCGACACCAAGGGCCATGTGATTTTGACCGGATTGGGTTTCGTGGAGCGCACCTTGATCCGCATGTTGGAACGGTCGGAAATCAAATACGTCCTTCTGGTGAGTGATTTGACCGAAGCCTTGCGTCTGCACGACGAGGGCTATGCCGTCATGTTGGGTGACCTTGATGATCGCGGAACCTATCTGCGGGCTCGCGCCGACCAGGCGGCCTTGGTGCTTGCCGCGCAGCGCGACACCACGAACACCAATATCACCTTCACTGTCCGTGAAATCTCGACGTCGGTAACCATTGTGGCCACGGCCTCGGCGTCGGCCTCGGTGGACATTTTGCAATTGGCCGGTTGCAATCAGGTTTTGCAACTTGGCGAAATGCTGGGCCAGGCCTTGGCTCGCCGAGTCTTGGGGCGGGACGCCAAAAGCTTGGTCGTGGGGGAATTTGGCGATCTGCTGATCGCCGAGGCGGCCGCCGCCGGCACGCCCCTCGTGGGGCGAACGCTCAAGGATATTCGCTTGGCCGAGCATGCTCCCGTCAATGTGGTGGGCGTTTGGAATCGAGGGCGTTTTGAACTCGCAGGCCCCGAGACGTTGGTCGAAGCCGCGTCCATCTTGCTGTTGGCCGGGACGCGCAAGGACTTAGATGAATACGACAGCCTCTTTTGTCTGTACAGTTTGCCCGAAGCACCGGTGATTATCATTGGGGGAGGACGAGTCGGACGCGCCACGGCCAAGGAATTGCGCTCCAAGGGCATCGAATATCGCATCGTGGAAAAATCCGTTGAGCGAGTCCGCGATCCCGAACTCTATATCGTGGGGGATGCCGCCGAGTTGGAGGTTTTAGAAAAGGCAGGCATCGGGCGCTGTTCCTCGGTCGTGATTACGACCCATGACGACGACATCAACGTTTACTTGGCCATTTATTGCCGCCGCCTGCGGCCCGACGTACAGATTCTGGCACGATCCAACCTTGACCGCAATGTGTCGACCCTGCATCGTGCTGGCGCCGATTTCGTCATGTCCTATGCTTCCACCGGTGCCAGTTCCATCTTCAACATCCTCAAGCGGGGAAGCCTCCTTTTATTAGCGGAAGGGCTGGACGCCTTTCGCGTGACCGTGCCTGCCTCTCTGGCCGGAAAAACGCTGGTGGAATGCCGCTTTCGCCAAACGACTGGCTGCAATGTGATCGCGATCGAGCAAGATGGCCAGGTCGACGCCCACCCTAACCCCAACACGCCGCTGGCCGCCAACTCGACTTTGATCGTCGTGGGCGACGCGGAATCGGAGCAACGCTTTTTCGAAGCTTTGGGTTGAACGATCCCGAGGCGACCGCCTCAGATGCTGAGCGTAGACCTGAGGTTGCAAAAATCCACCATTTGACTATCCTCACAGGCGCGGTTTAGGGGAGACTTTATCCATTCGAGGTAGGCTGCATGGCGTGGCAGGGAAAAAAGGTCCTCGTTACCGGCGCGGGAGGGTTTATCGGCTCACATTTATCCGAAGCCTTGGTTCTTCAAGGAGCCAAGGTCCGGGCGATGCTCCACTATGATTCCCGATCCCATCGAGGGAACCTCGAATACGCCAATCCCACTCTGGTTCGTGAAATGGAAATATGGTCCGGCGACGTCGTGGACCCGCATTTCATGATGCGTGCCGTTGAATCCTGCGACGTGGTGTTTCATCTGGCCGCCTTGATTGCCATTCCTTTCTCCTATGTCGCTCCCTCCGCTTACGTGCAGACCAACGTCATTGGCACTTTGAATGTGCTCGAGGCTTGCCGCTGGCAGAGAACCCCCAAGGTGGTGCACACGTCGACGAGCGAATGTTACGGCACGGCCCGCTATACCCCGATTGATGAAGCCCATCCCTTGCAAGGACAGTCACCTTATAGCGCGAGCAAAATCGCGGCGGATAAACTGGCGGAAAGCTTTTACCTCAGCTTCAACCTTCCCGTGGCCACGCTGCGGCCCTTCAATACCTTCGGTCCCCGGCAATCGGCCCGGGCCGTCATTCCCACGATTCTCGCGCAACTGTTGGCCGGCAAGCCCGAACTGCACATCGGCGATACGTCCCCCATTCGCGACATGAACTACGTCAGCAATACCGTCGAAGCTTTTCTCAAGATCGCGGACTGCCCCGGCGCGGTGGGCAAAGTCATCAATGCTGGGTCGGGACGCGGCGAGACCATCGGCAAAATCGCGGAAATGGCCATGCGCGTCGTGGGCCGCGAGGTGCCCATCGTCACCGACGCCAAGCGACAGAGGCCTCCTCAGAGCGAAGTTTGGACCTTGATCGCGGGCAATCAAATGGCGAAGGATCTCATGGATTGGACGCCGCGCGTCGATCTGGAATCAGGGCTGTCCGAGATGGCTAAGTTTGTCAAGGACCATCTCCACCTGTACCGGCCTGACGAGTATACCGTTTAACCTGGGAGCCTGTCGGTCCCCATTCACAAACCGTTCAAAGGAAGGCAAGGAAGCCGATGAGCACCAAAGTCATCATTCAAGCAGGCGGCAAGGGGTCGCGCCTTTATCCGTATACCAAAGTTCTTCCCAAGCCTCTCATGCCCGTGGGCGGCATGCCGATCCTGGAAATCGTCATTCGACAGTTGGCCGCCCAAGGCTTCCGCGATTTGACGATCAGCATCGGCTACTTGGGAGAGATGATTCGACTTTGTTGCGGCGATGGCAGCAAATGGGGCGTGCGAATCAGCTACGTGGCGGAAGAGCATCCCCTGGGCACGATCGGTCCCGTCAAACTCGTGCCGGGGTTGAACAAGCCTTTCATGGTGATGAATGGCGATTTGCTGACGGATCTGAATTTTGCCGAACTGTTGCGCTGGCACCAGTCAGGCTCGGCTCCCTTGTCCATCGCCACCTATCAAAAGCCCGTGAACGTTTCCCTGGGAGTTCTGGATACAAACGAGGACGGCATGGTGGTTGGGTTTCGGGAAAAGCCAACGCTGCATTTTCCTTGCAGCATGGGCGTCTACGTGATGAATCCCGAGTTGTTGTCGCTCATTCCCGAAGATGCCCCCTTTGGTTTCGATCAATTGATGTACCGCATGCTGGCTCAGAACGTCCCCGCCCGATCGTATGATTTCCGGGGGACTTGGATGGACATCGGCCGACCCGAAGATTTTCATGACGCTTGTGATCTGTTCGAGAAGAGCCCTGAGTTGTTTCTTCCTCACGAATACCTCAAAAAGGCGGGTTAAGACACGCAGGCAGATCCGCCGTATTGACATGACGGTGTCGCAAGAAACTATTCCTTAAGGATGCCCGCCAGCCAACCCGTGCTGAAGGCGGCCTGAAAGTTATAGCCGCCGATGGGACCGTCCAAGTCCAAGACTTCGCCGGCGATGAGCAATTGAGGAAAGCGTTTGCTGCGCATCGTCCGTGAATCCACTTCCTCCAGGGCAATCCCGCCCGCAGTCACCTCAGCCTTGGCGAACCCTAACGTGCCCTTGATGCCAAGACTGCTTCGCTTGAGTTGTTGCCAAAGGCGCTCACGCTGCTGGCGATTGAGCCCCGCCCAGCGCTGACCGATGGGCAGGCGGGCTTGCTTCAGCAGCGCATCGATGAGTCGGCGCGGCAGCCAAGGAGTCAGTGATTGAGCCAGCGTTTGTTTGCTGTTCTCCTGTGCCTCCGCTTTGATCCATTCCGCCAATTCATGATCGGCCCATTGCGGCAGCCAATCACATTGCAACCTCAAGGATGAAACCTCGGGGCAGGCGGTGACCACGCCGCTCACATCCATCACCACCGGTCCCGAGCAACCAAAATGGGTGAACAGAAAAGAGCCTTGCCGTTCGCCCAAGACGCGATCTGGATGACTTGAACCTGGGTCGCGCAGCATGACCTTTACCTTCACATCCGGCAAGGTGATGCCCGAAAGTTCCTTCGCCCAAGAGTCGTCAAGGACCAGCGGCACCAGAGCAGGGCGGGGCGGAATCATGGTATGTCCCAGAGTTTCCGCCAAACGGTAACCATCCCCCGTGGTGCCGCAGCCTGGGTAGGATTGCCCTCCGGTGGTCAAAATCACCTGTTTGGCGATGTAGGAACCCTTGGTCGTGATAAGACGCATGCCTTGGCTCAGGGGTTGCCAGTCCACGATGGCCTCTCCGAGGGAGAGAAGGGCCCCGCTGCGAGCCAAGCGCCGCAGCAGCGCTTGCTGAATATCGTGAGCCTTGTTGCTCACGGGAAACACTTTGCCCGTCGGCTCCACCTTCGTGGGCACCCCTTCTGCTTCGATCAACCGAATCAAATCCTCGGGACTGAGTCCGGCCAAGGCTGAATGGAGAAACGATCCTTGCCGCCCGAAGGCTTCCACGATGCCGCGTCGATCCGTGGCATGGGTGAGATTGCAGCGCGTGCCGCCGGACATCAAAATTTTGACGCCAGGCTTCCGGTTTTTTTCAAGGAGCAAGACTTGATGACCGCATTCCGCCGCCCGGGTCGCGGCCAGCAGACCCGCCGGCCCCGCTCCGATCACCACGACTTCCCATGCCGGTTCGGCCACGTCAGATTCCGGTTTTACCTTGATCCCGTTAGCGAGGAAGCATCATCATGGATAACATAATAAAAATCGTGTCGTCTGATCACGGTCCCGCGAGAGCGCAGCCATGAGTTGGTCCTTGGTGTTTTGGTTGGGCGTGTTGCTCGTCTTCTTCCTGGACCTTGGCCGACGCATCCGAAAATTACCCAAGGAACGACGCACCAAGGTGGCGCTGCGCGAGATCAGCTTCATCGGCCTTTTCTATGTTTTCACCATGGTTTTGCTGATGTGCATCGAGAAACAGTTCATCTTTTACCCCACCTCGTCGTCCAGCCATTGGCAGCCACCCATGGGCTTCAAGGCCGTGGATATTTGGCTGGCGGTATCCATTCATGGCCAGCAAGAAAAGATCCACTCCTGGTGGTGCCCCGTGGAGCAGCCGCGCGGCGTGCTTCTCTATTTCCACGGCAACGCGGGGAACCTGAGCCATCGCTCGGCGGCTATCGCGGATTGGCAACGGCACGGTTTCTCCGTCATGATCGTGGATTATCCCGGCTATGGCCGCAGCACGGGCTCCCCGGACGAAAAGGGTTGTTATGCTGCGGGACAGGCGGCCTATGATTGGCTTGTCAAGGAGCAGGGGATCGAGCCGAGTCAGATCGTCCTATATGGCAAGTCGCTTGGGGCCGCGATCGCGGTGGAACTGGCCGGCAAGAATCCCCATCAAGCCCTGGTTTTATTCGCGGCGTTCACGAGCATTCCGGACATGGCGCAAAAGACGCTCCCTTTTTTCCCCTCGCGCTACATTGTTCGCACTCGGTTCGATAACCTGAGCAAAATCAAGGAATACACGGGGCGCTTGATCATCGCCCATGGCGAGTCGGATAAACTCATTCCACCAGAAATGGGCAAAATCCTCTTCGATGCGGCCAAAACCCAAACGAAATGGTGGTATCCCATTGCGGACGCCGAGCACTTCGGGCCGCCTTCCTTTTTCTATACCGAGGTCACGAAGCAACTGATGAGGTGGCAACAAGCGGGCGCCGTCGCTGAGGAAAAGGGAAACTAGCCAAGATGTCCTATCGCTCCATGGTGAAGTTCGCGGCATGGCTGGTGGTGGCAGGCGGCTGCATCGCGGCGCTGCGCTATTGGCCCGAGTCATGGAGCGATGTGGAATCGTGGCATTGGCAATCGGTGGCACGATGGACCGACTTGTCGGCTCACGTGGAAGGCCCCGGGCTGTCTTTCGAAAATGATGGCAAAACCCTCAAGCTGACCGCAGCGGGGCCAGCCACGCTCATCTGGGAAGTCGCCTCGCCAGGCTCGCTCCGCGAGGTTGAAATTCATGGTTCCCCTGATCCGACCTCATTCGAACGCGGCGACCTGCGCCTCTTTTATAATTGGCGTGGCACGACGCTCAATTACCTGGAACATGATTCATTTGTCCAAGCACGAGTGGCCCCGCGCGATGATTTCTACAAGGATGGCCGATGGGTTCACCGCTGGATTCTTCCCGCTGAAGCTGACCGTTTAGCCCTCCAAGTTCATGGTCCGGTCGAATGGCCGATCGATCGCATCGCTCTGAAAATGCTGACCAATTCTGCCAAGGAAGACCGCCATCCTTGGCTGCCATGGGTGCCATGTGCTTTTGCGTCGGGACTTTGCCTGGCTGGGTTGAACCTGCTGCGTACCATTTGGCCCGCATGGTCATGGCAGCAACACCTGAAACGCGCTTGGCTGGCTGGCATCGGAGCGACGGCGGTCATGATCGCAATCCTCGTGCCGCCTTTCCAAGGGCCGGATGAAAATCGCCATTGGCAAGCCGCTTTGAAGATGTATCGTGCACGCGCGGAGCAAGAAACAGCGCTGTATCAACTGCCCAACACTCTGCAGGCCTTGCCGCCGCGATGGAAGGGCGATGTGCCATTTGATGCGGGGTTATTGCGAACCACGTCCCCCATGGCGGCGCATCGGCAGCGCGAGGTGCAGGTGGGCTATGCGAATCCGCTTACCTATCCCATCGTGGGCTTGGTTTCATTATTTTTCCCGCATGTCACAAACCACGGCCAGGCTTTGCTCTTTTACTATACCTGTCGACTGTTGCCGATTCTCTTCCTCATGGGATTGCTCGTTTGGGCGGAGAGGCAAGGCTGGTTAAGCTATACGCTTTTGTTGGTGCTTTCGTTTCCATTGTTCTTGCAACAGATTGTCGTGGTCACCAGCGATACACTCACCAACTGGGGCAGCCTGGCCACCTTCTTCTTATTCATCGCGGTACGACGGCATCCTACTTTGCGGAATCACCTGCTCCTATGGGGAGTGGCTTGGGTGACCACCTTGGCCAAGCCGCCCACCCTTTTGCCGCTCTTGCCGTTCGTGGCATTACCCTGGTCGAAGATACCGTACAAACCGTTCCTGGCACTTGCCGCCTGTTTATTGCTGCCCGCGACGGGTTGGTGGGTGATGCATCGCGGCCTGGAAAAAATTGCCGCCTCGGATCCACAAGCGGCGGAAAAACTATGGAAACAACTCGAGTTCGTCGGCAGTGCAAAGGGGCAAGGGGTCTTTCTTCGCTCCGTTTGGTGGCGGTTCACATATTCCGAGCAAGTGATCGATGAAGGCTATCAACCGCTCGGTTGGCTGGACACCTTGCTGAATCACCGATATCGCATGCTCATCTATCTGTCCTTTTGGATCGCCCTGCTGGCGGATGGTTGTGAACGAGGGCCAGGAATTCTCAGGGATTTCAGGGCCAAATGGCTGGCCTGGCTGGGTCTTTTGCTCCTGGCCTGCATCCATGCGATCTTGCTCATCCTGGCGATCTGCATGATCATGTATCTCACCAACTCCGACGTGGGCCAATTGGGCATTGTGGGGGTGCAGATGCGTTACTTCTTTCCCGCCTTGTTGGGTTTCTTGCTGATCCCCCTGGCCGCGCGGCCAGTCGCTGGGTCCGAAGAAAGTGGCTCAACGCACTGCTACGGGTTGACTCACGGCCTTGGATTGCTCTTATTGCTCCTCTTCCTCTTTCGCGGCATTGAGTTGGCGGGCGATCTCTTGTTCCGATATTGGCGATGACCATGGCTCGGGCCATGCAAACCGTCCCCGTGAATCGAAATTGAATAACCGAAAACGTTTTGCATTGAAGGGCGCGGGATAGGCCATATGACCACAAACATCACTCTCCCAAAGAAACGATCCTGGAAACGCATCTTCTTGTATGGCGCGGCATTCCTGGTGCTGTTCTTTGCCGGCGGCGTTTGGTGGATACGAAGTAAATTGCTCGGCAGCATGCCAAGGCTTGAAGGGGAATTGCAAGCTCAAGGGATCACGGCCCGCGTCGAGATTCAGCGAGATGAGTTCAGCGTGCCCACTCTGCGCTGCCAGAATCTCAAGGACATGGCCTTTGCCATGGGCTTTTTGCATGCCCAAGAACGCTACTTCCAAATGGATATGCAGCGGCGCTACGCCGCGGGGGAATTGGCGGAGATCTTGGGGGCAGGCCCCAATGACGCTGTCTTGAACATGGACCGGTCCGTTCGCGTGCACCGTTTTCGCAAACGTGCCGAGGCGGCCTGGGCCAAGATGGCGCCTGATCAGCGGACGATGATCGAAGCTTATGCGCAAGGGGTCAATTTTGGATTGTCTCAACTGGCGCAGCCACCCTTGGAATATCTCTTGCTCAACAGCCCCCCCGCACCCTGGAAAACAGAAGATTGCTTGCTCACGTTGTTCATGATGTTCCTCAACCTGCAGCATCGCGCCTGGGATTTCGAATCGGTCTTGAGCCTCATGCATGATACGCTTCCGACCCGTCTGTATGAGTTCATAGGGCACCCGGGGAGTGAATGGGATGCGCCGCTCAACGGCGGTCCCTTGCCGTTGCCGCCGCTTCCTGGTCCTGGGGATGTCAATCTCCGCCTCCAACGGCCGACCACGTTGCTCCCCGCCGAAGATGCACCCCCGCCCATTCCCGTCGGCGGCAGCAACGCTTTCGCTGTCTCGGGTCGGCTCACGCCGGATGGCAAGGCCCTCCTCGCCAATGACATGCACCTGGAACACCGCGTGCCCAACATTTGGTATCTGGTGCGTTTGGAATGGCCGGATGAAAAGCAGCCTGGAGCGACCCGACGCGCTGCGGGAGTGACTCTTCCGGGCGGCCCGGTGCTGGTCGTGGGCAGCAATGACCACATCGCCTGGGGTTTCACGAACTCGCATGCTGACTGGTTGGATTACATTTTGCTCGACATCGACGACAAAAATCCGCAAGCCTATCTCACGCCGTCAGGCCGCGAGTTGCTGGAGCTTTTCGCTGAGGTCATCAAGGTCAAGGATCGCGAGGACCTCCAGATTCAAATCTACGAAACCAAATGGGGGCCCGTCTTCGATCTCGATCATAAAAAACGCAAGCGCGTCCTGCGCTGGTGTGCTTACGACCAGGAATGCATCAATTTGGATTTACAGGGTTTGATGACGGCGCGCAGCCTCGAAGAAGCCATGGAGGTTGCCAATCGTTCTGGCGGCCCCCAAGAAAATATCTTGATCGCCGCCGCGGATGGCCGCATCGCCTGGACCATCTTGGGACGGATTCCCAAGCGGGTCGGCTTTGATGGCCGGCTGCCGCAAAGCTGGAAGGATGGTCGATGTCGCTGGGATGGTTATTACCCGCCGGAGCAGGCTCCGCGCATCGTTCAACCCGAGCAGGATCGACTCTGGAGCGCGAATGCCCGGCAGGTCAGCGGCCCAATGCTGGACATGCTCGGCTTCGGGGACTACGACATGCCGGCGCGTTCCAAGCACCTCCGCGACGCCCTTTTGGCCAAGGAAAAGTTCACGGTCAATGATTTACTGCAATTGCAATTGGATGATCGAGCGTTGTCCCTGGAGCGATGGCAACAACTTTTGATGGGTCTCTTGACCGAAGCGCGGACGAGGGACCATCCGCTTCGGGCCGAGTGCCGCCAATGGGTCGACAAGTGGAATCGCCGCGCCACTCCCGATGCCGTCGGCATGACCCTGGTTTTTCGCTTCCGCAATCAAGTGATCGGCGCCGCGCTTGAACCCCTGCTCAAGCCGTGTCATGAGGCGGGGCAGGGGGCGTTTTCCTATTACCATCTCCCCGACTGCGAAGGGGTGGTCTGGCGTCTGATCAGTGAAAAACCTCTTCATCTTCTGAGCCCCGCTTATGAAGATTGGGATGCCTTGTTGCTGCGCTCCCTGGACCTGGTCCTCGATCGGCTCACGCAGCAAGGGAAAACGCTCGCTCAGTGCTCATGGGGAGCCATCAACGAAGTCCAATTTCACCACCCCTTGAGCGGGGCCATGCCCAAAATCATGGCGGAACGCATGAATTGGCCTTCATGGCAAGGCTATGGTGCGGTGCGGGACATGCCCCGGGTGCAAGGGACCAAGTTTGGGGCGAGCATGCGGATGGGCGTCAAAGTGGGCGATTGGCAAACGGGTTATCTCCACATGCCAGGCGGCCAAAGCGGGCATCCGTTGTCGTCCCACTATCGGGATTTACATGAAGAGTGGCGCGAGGGAAAGCCCACGCCGATCTGGCCCACGACAACCGGGCCGCGCTTGGTTCTGCTGCCAACGGCACCTGGGTAATGTGCTTTCATTATGATGGCAGTCAATCATGCATGAGCGACATGTGGTCCCTCGGAGAGGCAGCCGTTGGGCAGGTGAAAGGCAATTCCATCTTGAAATGGGCCAACCGAACCGCTAACCTAGGATGTGTATCCTGCCTCGGTCAAGCCAACCATGACCGACATGCGTCCGCTACAAGGTAACCCTTTACCTCCTACCACGAAGCGAGACCAAAGTTCATTCCATCCACGAAACACGATTGACTCTGTGCGCTTATGTGGGACTTACGATAAACCCGTTCCGAACCGCTTGATGGAGCGATCATGATGAACCATGGTCCACACCCGATGCATTGGCTGGGAATCCTGATGGGCCTGGCCTTGCCCATGGCCGTCCATGCCCAACCCGCGACCATGCCCCACGCTCGTCTCTTCCTGATCACGCCTTGCGGCGGCCAGTTGGGCCAGACCGTGCGCGTGACCGTGTCGGGCATTGATTTAGAGGAAGCTAGGGCCTTGCATTTTAGCCATCCCGGATTAGTGGCAACGCTCGCGCCCGATCCTGCCAAACCAGGCCAGTATTTGCCCAATCAATTCGATGTGGTGATCGCTCAGAATACACCCCTTGGGGCTCATGACGTTCGCGTCATCGGCAAGTATGGCATCAGCAATCCGCGCGTCTTCATGGTCGGCGACCTCCCGGAAGTGGCTGAAAAGGAGCCGAACAACGATCTGCCGCAAGCCCAGTTGATCGAGATCGGGTGCACAATCCAAGGCAGCATCAACCCGAACGTGGATGTGGATTATTTTCAGTTCGATGCCAAAAAAGGGCAAAGCATTCAATTTCTGTGTCAGGGCAGTAGTCTGGATAGCCTCTTCGAGCCGGAACTACGTTTGTTGAACGCTGCAGGCAAAATGCTGGCGATCCAGCGCGCCGTGGAGAATGGTGATTTAGCGCTGGATTTCACGTTTCCGGAAGACGGTCGCTATTTCCTCCGTCTCTGTCAATTTGGCCACGTGTTTGGCAGCCCGAATCATTATTATCGGTTGACGATTCGCTCTGGCCCCTGGATCGAGGCGGCCTATCCGCCGGTGATTCAGCGCGGAGCCGTGGGCAACATCACGCTTTGGGGCCGACGTTTGCCGGGCGGGCAGCCCGATGCTGAGCTGGCCGCGGTGCAGCCGCCGCTGGAGCGCGTCTCCCTATTGCTTGCCAGCCCCCCCGAGGCAAGTCTGCCTCATCGCTTGTACAGTCATTCCATGACGCCAACGAGGCATGCTCTGTTTGATGGCTTTGATTATCGACTGCAAACCCCGGGGGGATGGTCGAATGGCATTTACCTGGCCACGTCTCCTTATCCTGTCGTCCTTCAACAAGCGGGCAACGCGGCGCCCGACAAGGCCCAAGTGGTGACGCTTCCTTGCGAGGTGGCGGCCCGATTCACGACAACAGGCGAAAAGCACTGGTATCGCTTTACCGGCAAGGCGGGGCAAGTCGTCGTGATCGAGGGTTTCGCCGATCGCCACGGCGCCCCCTTGGACCTCTATTTCGAGGTCCGCCGGGCGGACAATCAGCAAGTGCTTGGTGAATTTGACGACCACCCCGAAGCTTACGCTCCGCTGCGCTTTTTCGCACGAACTGAGGACCCCAAGGCGCGCCTTGGACTGCCCGCGGATGGCGACTACGAAATCATGGTTGGCGCCAGGAATCAAATCAAACCGCACTTGCCGCGTTGCATCTATCGCCTCAGCCTGCAACCGGACCAACCCGATTTTCGCATAGCCGTCCTGGATGAACACATACAAAGCCCCGGCGCCTGGCAACTCCCCAGGGGGAGCCATCGCCATGTGGAAGTTTATGTTTTTCGGCAGAATGCCTTCGCTGGGCCGATCTTGTTGAGCGCGGAGGATTTGCCTCCAGGCGTCACGTGCACGAAACAGATCGTCAACCCCGGCGCGCCGCAGGCTGTGCTGGTTCTCTCCGCTGCCGCGGATGCGCCTGCCTTTGACGGCCCCATTCGCATCAAGGGGACTGCCCTGATCAATGGCCAGGAGGTTACCCGCTGGGCACGTGGCGGCTGTATCGTATGGCCCAATCCTGCCGAGCCAAACGGTGTGCCTGCACGGAGCAGACTTACTCGGGAGATATGCTTGTCGGTGCGTGAACCCGCCCCATACCGCGTGGAACCGGACGTGCGCGAGGTGGGCGTTCCTGCCGGCGGGACCATTCCACTGAAGCTTCGGCTGTATCGGCAGGCACCGGAAGCGAATGTCCCGGTGACGATTACCGTCCTGAATATGCCCATCAATGCCGTGTTCAACGGCAACAATGCCCCGGTCGCGATCGCAGCCAATGTTCAGGAAGCAGCCATCAATATCCAAATTCCCGCCAATGTGCCGCCAGGGGAGTACAGTCTAGCGTTGCTCGCCAGTGCTAATGTGCCGTTCAACAAGGACCCCAAAAATGCGCAAAAGCCGGCCGTCTTGGTGCGTGAAGCGATGATCCCGATCAAGATCACCGTCTTTCCAAAGATCGCTGAAGCGCACCGATCAAGCGACTTGATGGTCATGCAACCCTTATTCGATCACGAAATCGTCAACGCAGCACTCGCGCTGAAGACCGACGGCAACCCATTGGATTTTGTGGATGCTCCAAGAAGTCATCGACGAAGCACACGGAAGGGGCATCCCATCTCCTTGTCGCTTCGCATGAAAGCCAAGGAGGCCTAATGTCCGCCCACGCCTCATTCTTGTGCACGGGTCCATGGTCGAGACGGGACCTTCTTCAAGCGGGTTATCTGACCATGTTGGGCAGCGGCCTGGGCCCTTTGCTCTTGCCGCGACCCGCGCAGGGCCAGATTAACACCGGCAGCTTTGGCCAAGCCAAGGCATGCATCTTTCTGTTTATGTGGGGTGGTCCCTCGCAACTCGATACCTGGGACATGAAACCCAATGCCCCATCGGACATCCGGGGGGAATTCAAACCGATCTCCACGACGGTCCCCGGCATTCAGATTTGCGAGCATTTTCCGCGCTTGGCCCGATTGGCTCACCAATATACGATCATTCGCTCGATGACGCACAATGATCCGGCCCACCTTTCCAGCGTGCACCATTTGCTGACCGGCAGGCATGCTCCGAAATTCCCGTCCGATGCGGACCCGCCGTCGCGAAAAGACTGGCCCCACCTGGCCTCCTATCTGCTCAAGGAAAGACCGTCGCCCAATCCTCTCCCTGGATTCATCACCTTGCCTTGGACCGTCATGCACCCTGCCGCTCCGGGAGGGCAGGCGCCCGGACAAAACGGCGGCTGGCTCGGCAAGGGATTTGACCCCTTTGTCATCCAAGGCGATCCCAGTCAGCGCGGCTTCCAGGTCTCGGGGCTGCGCTTGCCTGAGGGAGTCTCTCCGGATGAACTTGCGGGCCGGCGCTCATTGCTCGGCGAGCTAGAAAGACAATCCCGCTTGCTCCCCGCCCTGACGGAAGGGGCCGCCATTGATGCCTTGCAGCAAAAGGCCCTCGACGCCTTGGCTTCCAAGGAAGTGCATGACGCCTTTGATTTGCAGCAAGAATCGCCCAAGGCGCGCGAGCGCTATGGCATGAATATTCATGGACAAAGCGTGCTATTGGCCAGGCGGTTGGTTGAACGGGGCGTCCCATTCGTTTCCGTCAATTGGCATCAAGACCATCGCAACTTTTGGGACACCCATGGCGACAATTTCAATCGCCTTAAGCGCGATCTCATGCCGCCCACGGATCAATCGTTTTCCGCCTTGCTGGAAGACCTCGAGGCTTCCGGACGCTTGCGCGAAACGTTGATCGTCTGGGTCGGCGAATTTGGCCGAGCACCGAAGATCACCGCCGGCAACGCGGGACGCGAACATTGGCCGCGCTGCTATTGCGCCGTACTGGCCGGCGGCGGCATTGCGGGGGGCCAGGTCCACGGCCGATCCGACAGCCTGGCGGCCTACCCCGCGGAAAATCCCGTTGATCCTTCAGATTTGACAGCCACGATTTATCATGCCCTGGGCATCGATCCGGCCCAGTTCATCCGCGACCGCGAGGATCGCCCCATTCGCCTCACCGAAGGGAATGCACTTACCCAACTCTTTTCATGATGATGGATGAGACATGAAACGAATCTACACGATCGTCGTGGTCATCATGCTTGGTTCCCTGAGCCTGATGGCACAGGAGCCAGGCGCCAAGCAGGATCAGAAGCCCACCAAGAATGATCCGCCGCCGCCGATCAAGGTCGTCACCTTGGAGCGCAAGGAGCCTGTGAATTACGAGAAGGAGATCGCCCCCATTCTCGGCAATAAATGCGAAGTATGCCATAGCAGCAGCCTGCAAGAAGGGAAGCTCGATGTCACGGACCCCGAAGCATTGAAAAAAGGCGGCAAGAGCGGCCCCGCGATTGTGCCTGGCCAACCGGACGCCAGTCTGCTGGTGAAATTGGCCGGACGCACGGGAACGCCAGCCATGCCTCCCAAGGACGATGAACCGCTCACTCCGGAAGAGTTGGCGCTGATCAAGCTTTGGATCGCCGAGGGCGCCAAGGGGCAGAAAGTCGTAGAAACCAACTTGCCTAGCCTCAAGCTCGGCAAGCTTCCCGCGCGCGTCAAGCCCATCGGTGCGGTGGCCCTCTCCGCCGATAAGTCGAAGTTGGCGGTAGGGCAAGGAGCCAATCTCTTCCTCTACGAAGCGGCCACGGGAAAATTGCTGCACGCACTCTCGAACCCGCAACTCAAAGATGGGGATGATCAGCCGTTGAACCAAGCACAGACGGACCTGGTCCAGGCTCTCGTCTTTTCACCCGATGGCTTGCAACTTTTCAGCGGCGATTTTCGACAGGTTCACGTCTGGGACGCCGCGAACGGTCAATGGCAACGTTCCTTGACGGGGCTTATGGACCGCGTCATGGCCATGGACATCAGTCCTGACGGCAAACGTTTGGCCGTGGTGGGCGGCATTCCCTCGGCCGAGGGCGAGATTAAGGTATTTGACCTGACCTCTGGAAACGTCCTCACCGACATCCAAGCAGGGCATACGGACGTGGTGTATGGCGTGCGATTTAGCCCGGATGGCACGAAATTGGCCTCAGCCAGCGCTGATAAGCTGGTGCGAACGTTCGCCCTGCCCGAGGGCCAACTGCTCAAGACCTTTGAAGGCCACACAGGACAGGTGTTGGACGTCGCCTGGAAGGCGGATGGCAAAGTGATCGTCAGCGTCGGTGCGGACAACGTTGTGAAAGTCTGGAGTTTTGAAAGCGGCGATCAGATTCGGACCATTGGCGGTCACAGCCGGCAAATCACTCGCCTGCAAGTCATCGGTGCCAAGCCCGAAATCGCCACGGCATGCGGAGATGCCTGGGTTCGCTTTTGGAACATGGACAACGGCGGCCACATTCGCAACTTTGGCGGCAATGCCGACTTCCTCTATGCCTTGACCGTCAGCGCCGACGGCACGGTTGTCGCAACTGGGGGACAGGAAGGAGTCGTGCGTGTTTACAATGGGGCAAATGGGCAAGTCACGCAAACCATAACGCCTGGAAAATGAACCGGATTGTAAATCCTGCAAATCCCGCTCCGTGAAGAATCGCTTTCATCGGAAAGGTCCACGACTTTTTCCTCGACGTAACTATCGATCCAGCCTCAACCTCGCCTCATTCTGGCCGAAGAAACCAGGGCGACGCCGCTAGCTTGGCCCCGCTTTTGCGGTAACACTTCATCGTGGAAGCAAGCATGGGGTTTAAGTGCGTCTACCTCGATGGGAGGTGCCGTCGATGCGTTGGTGGTTAAACAGGGCTTTGGCGGTTTGTGCGCTGTTCGTCATTTTCCATGCGCCGCTCGAAGCCACCGAAACGGTAACGACGGCGAATTTCATCGTGCGCGCCCCCAACCGTCAAATCGCGCAGCAAGTCGGCCAATATGCCGAGCGGTATCGCAAGGAGAAAGCCCTGGAATGGCTCGGCAAGGAAATGCCGAATTGGGGGCAAAAATGTCCCCTCAACGTCAAACTGACCATGGGCGGCCCAGGCGGGGCCACGACCTTTGCTTTTGATCGCGGCGCGATCCTGGAGCAGGAAATGACCGTCGAGGGCGATCTGGAGAGAATTCTCAACAGCGTCCTCCCGCATGAAATCACCCATACCGTGCTGGCCTATCATTTTCGCCAACCCTTGCCGCGCTGGGCGGACGAGGGCAGCGCCGTGCTCTCCGAGGACGACCGCGAACGCCGCCGTCACGACGACCTCGTTCGGCAAGCCCTGGCCGGCGGTCGCGGCTTTCGACTCCGCTATCTCTTCGAGTTGAAGGAATATCCCAAATCCTCAAGCGACGTCATGACGCTTTATGCTCAGGGTTATTCCATTGTCCGCTTCCTGGTCGAGAAAAGCAGCAAACCCGCCTTCCTGAACTTTCTCGTGGATGGCACCCGCTATGGTTGGGACCAGGCTCTGCGCAATCATTATCGCATCGACCGCATCGAAGCCTTGGAAGAATCCTGGCTGCAATGGATGCGTCAAGGCATGCGCCATCAGATCGTCGCTGGCGGGCCGTCGCAGAGAAACGCCATCCATTCCTCGCCGGTTTCCATGCCGCAGAATGACTATCCGCAATTGTCCGCGGGGCTTGGCAAACCGACGACGATTCGCGGGTCAAGCCCTTCGGAGCATGAGCCATTTCGCTCGACCAAGGTCCAGCCGACCAACCCCCCGCCCGCCAATGCGGGTATGCCAGGATGGTCTCCTCTGGGACGCGGCGCATCCGGGACCGGCTACCCCCAAGGCCCAGCGCAGTTGCTGCCGCCCCGCGTCGATGATTAAAGTCGCATGCGATCGATTAAATCATTGAAATGTATCAGGGACGCCTCGATTGCACGAGGGGCTTGGAGCGAGTTGCTTCGCAAAATTCCGACCAAGCCTGTTTGACTTGATCCGGCCAATCGGCGGTGCGATCATCCGGGATCAGGCATTCGGAAGCCAGTTTCAGGGCCTCTTGCTTGCGCCCGCACATCCAAAGAGAAAGCGTTTTCAGCGTTTGCCATTCCTTATCCTCCGCTGGCCACAGGACGGGAGGACGCTGAGCCAAGTCCCAGGCTACCTCAGGCGAATTGACCATCAAAGTCAAAAGGGCGCGCCGCTCGGGGCCGCTCCATGCGGAAGCAGGGCTTTTCATTTGGCTCATGCAACGCTCAAAATCTGGCAGATTCGACCACCGCCACGACGCTGATTCGCCCAGCAAACGGTTCTCTGCCAAGGCTTTGGCCATGGCGACGGCCATCAGATGTTGCCCCCAGGGGCGCGGATGGCAGCTATCCACGAACCAATCACTCCCAGGGGGCGCGTCTTGCTGGGATTGAAAAACGCTGGGAAAATCGATCAATGGCACCTGCCGTTTTTGGCTGATGGTTTTTAGCTGCGATTGCAATGGGGTCTGACAACGGAAAGGAAGGGCATCCCAATCGCGGGCCGCTTGCATCGCCTCTCGAGCCAGGATCCGATCGCCAGCCAGGAGCGCGTTGCGCCCTTTCCAATAATGCGTCAAAGCCCAGTGGGGATCCATGTGCAGGGCTTGCTCGATCTCCGCATCAGCTTGTTCCCCGCGCAGGAGCTTGGCATTGGCCTCCTCGATCAAGCCATCGCGCTGGCGCCGGCGATCGGCATGAAGGTCCACGCCCTGAGAAAAAGCGGGTCGGCAAACGAGGTTGCTCCCTGGGATGCAAAGCAAGATGGGCACCTTCGCCTTCTGACAAGCGACCACCATTTGATCGACTTCCTCGCCAAACTGCTTGGCCACGTCCTGATGCAATGGGCCGTCCGCCGGGATGCCGCCTCCAGGGGCGATGCCCGTCTTTTCCATGCGCCGGCTGCGGAAGTTCGTCACGACGTCCGAAAGCCCGCGATACAAATTCGAATGAAGATACCACCAGCGATGGGTCGGGTTTTGGGAGAGCGACAGGGAGCGTGCCAGGAATTCATTATGTCCCAAACAGAGGATCACAAGGTCGGGCTTGTATGCCAGGGTATGTTCCAAAGCCTGCCGCAAGTGAATGGCACAGCGGGCCGGTTTGCCAAAATTGACGACTTGGGCCTCTATGCCGGTCGGCAACACGTCGGTTAAAACGATTTGCAGCCAATGAGCGGTGTTGTTCTCGGCAGGATAAGGGAACCCATCAATGGTGGATTCGCCAAAGACGAAGATGCGCTTCACATGGTCTGGCTTGGCCACGGATAGTTTCTGTGCGGAGGCGACTTTGCGATAATAGGTTGGACTGAAAACATAAGCCGCAGCTTCCGCCAAGGCGAGGAGCGTGCCGTCGATAATGAGCAAAAACAGGAGGATCTTCAACACGCGCCGCCAGCGGGATGGGTGATTCACGACCTTTTCCTCTGTTCGTCAATTGCCTTTCCGCACCTTATACCCAAGCGATGGCTCCAAGGTCGAGTCGAACTGGAGAGGGGCAGCGTACCCAAGAGAAGAACAGTGTAAAAATGGCGAAGCGAATGGGCACAGATAAGCTAAGAAGTATGTGCAATCTTCAGCTCGATCCAAATGAGCATAAAGTGAGTCTGGCAACTCGACTCATCCCGGTGCTGGACATCATGGGCCGGCAAGTCGTCCACGCTCAGAAGGGACTGCGATCCACTTACCGTCCGCTGCGCAGTGCATGGACGGACAGCACCGATCCTGGCACCGTGCTGCGAGCCTTGGCCGCAGCCTATGGCGTCAGTGATTTCTATGTGGCCGACGTGGACGCGCTCGAAGGGCGTCCCCCGAATTGGGATGTGATCGAAGCGATGATGGGATGGCCCTATCACTTGATGATCGACCTTGGCCTGCGCACGATCAAGGATGCGGAGCGGCTGCCATCGCGGAGCAATGTCCTTCCCATCCTGGCGAGCGAATCCTTGCCGAGTCTGTCGCACTGTCACGAGCTTGTGCGTTTGCTTGGACCCAGGCAGCTTGTGTTCTCACTTGATTTTCGTTCAGGGCAACTCCTTGGCCATGATCGCCTCTGGCCTCTATGGTCCCTGGAGAAAATCGTGGAGCATCTCATCGAGCTTGGCATTCAACGCATGATCGTCCTGGACGTGCATCGGGTGGGGGCAGGGCAAGGACTGGATGGCCTGGAACCCTATTTAGAGTGGATGAAGCACTATCCGCACGTCCAATGGATCATCGGCGGCGGCATCAGTCACTGGGGGGAAATCCAACAACTGGTTAGCCGGGGGATCGCTGGCGTTCTTGTCGCCACGGCGCTCCACGATGGACGCATCCAGCCACTGACCCATGGGAAAGTATGAAGCAAAGGTTCCCTGACGCTATTCACTATAACGCGCCGATTGTCCGGGGCTTTCCTCCACTTCCACGCTTAACGCCGTCGGCTTAAAGCCATGCTGTTCGAGCAGCTTCCGCTTGAGCTGGGAGGCAATGTAACTTGCCAAGGCCTCGGCCGTGGTGTTGCTGATCGGCAGCAGCACGCAATCTTCTCGGGGAAAACTCCATAATCGATCCTGGTAGCGAATCGTGACCTGCTTTGGCTGGGCCTCCAGATGCAATAGCTGGCTTTCTGTTGGCAGCATCATGCGATGGTCCAGCGTCTCCACGATCTCCTGCGTGCGATCCTTGAGTGCAATGAAATCGAAAACATAGTGATTGTCATCCAAGGGTCCTTCCACCTCGACGGCGACACGATAGTTGTGGCCATGCAGCCGTTCGCACTGATGCCCCGCATAGGTGATAAAGTGGCCGCTGCAAAAGGTCAAATGGTCCTTGGTGACGCGGACTCGGAAGGCAGGTTGCTGCATGGATCGATTCCATATGGATGGCGTTGATTCTTCTCATCACTGTTATATCCGACCATCGTGATGATGGAGAGGTATCTCCAGGTCAGCTCGAGTGAATGAAAGCACCGCACTTCCCCGTTTTTAGCCAGCTTGTTGAAGCGACCATGTATCAGCAAGCATGGATGTCTACCTAGCGCTGCTCGGCAACGTGGATAATCGGTTGAAGGATCAACCCTAAACCGGGCTTGACAAGGATGGGCCATTTGGTCATACGCCGCACATCGATGGGGATGCGTGCCGCATAGGGGGCGGCACCTTCTACCAATCGGCGGACAGCGAAGCCGCTTCGATGGGGGAATGCAATGTTAGCCCGATGGATCCTGGGAGGCATGGGGATGGCCGCGGCTTTGATCGGCACGAGCCTTCATGCCCAAGAACGAGACACCTATCAGTCAGTTCGCGGCACCAGCAGTGCCAACCGAGGCAGCATTGCCAAACCGATCGATGACTCGTGGTGGCCATTTGGACGCGCGGAACGCTTTGAAACACAAGTCCAAGACCAAGTCCGCACACGACCCCTTGCCGTCACATCGAACGCACCCGCCAACGCTTCCGGTGAAAGCTTGGGCAGCGGGGCCAACCGCAAGGACCTAGCGAGCCGGCTCAAGCAGGAGTTTGACGTCTATCTTCGCCGTCAGGAAGTCTGCGACCGCCTCAAGCAAATCGCCGAGGAAACCGGCGATACCGCTCTCGAACAACAGGCGGAACTGATGGCCCAACGAGCCTGGTTTGTTTACCAGCAAAAGACCAGTGCGATGCGGTTGCCCGGCTTGCTGCCCATGACGGAACAAGATGCGGCCAACGCGCTTTTAAGCAAAAAAGACAATGAATCAACCAAGGTGGTCGAAGCTCCCATCAGGAGCATTCGAACAACGAACCATACCCTCCCAGGTGACGGAAAGGAGTAAATCTTGAAACGGTCTCTCATTTTCGTCACTTGCTGCCTGTCCATGGTGGGTTGCGAAGCCTTGCGGCCGCGGACCCACCTGGAAATGACCATGCCGACGCTGACCGCTGCTCAGGCGGTCGAAGTCCAGCCGCACGAGATCACGACGTCCAACGCCAAGACCAAGCTCAAACAACTTCAGGAAGAACTGGACCGAGAAATGGAGTCGTTGTCGAGCGACCCGTTTTAATTGACTCGCTGTGTGCAATCTATCATTCAAAGAGCGCCTTGATTCCCATCAAGGAAGCTTGGTGGATGTGTTGAACGTCGAAAGAATCATATTGCGGCAGCAATGCCCTCATCCACTGTTCGCCGCCACCCGTCAAAACGATGCGCTGAATCGGCGGCTTCAGGTCCAAATGGCTCCAGGCTTGTTCGTGTCCCCGCCTCATGGCTTGGAGCAAGGCCGCCAGCAAATCCATTCGGTCTACCGCCAGATTGAGATTCTGAAAGGCGGCATGGCGTGCTTCGATCTCCAAGCGATCCCCGCCGAGAAAGGGTGGATCGAACTGGACCTCCGTCGAACGCTGCAGGGCTTGCTGCAGTGTATCCGAATAGAAATGGGATGCCGATTGATCGCGAAAGCAAAGCTGATGCAGCCAGTCCAGGGCCACGCCGCCGATCGGGTTGTGGGTCACGTGCATGAAATCGCTGCCTAACCCGAGCGGTCTCGTCAAGCGGTGGGGCGATGGAACGGGGTGGCGCGTGCGAATGGCCAAAACCTGGGTCGTCCCCACGACGTGCAAGATTTCTTGCTCCACGAGTGCAGCCGCACAGAGGGCCGAGCTGGTATCCGCCAGGCCAATTTTTACCGGCGGGGCCTGGGACAGTCCCAATTCTCTCATGAGCGCGGGGTGAACGTCGCCCACGGTGAACCCGCCGTCCCGGATCGGCGGCAGCCACTCTTGCTCCACGCCAAATGCATCGCACCAGCGCTGCGACCATTGGCCGGGTTGCCGCCATTCCGTCAAGCCCGCAAAACAGGCATTGCCCGGGTCGATGGCGGTCTCTCCCGTCCATTTCCATGCCAACCAACTGTTGAGATGAAAATAGTGTCGGACTTTTCGGGACAGGCTGGGGTCCATTGCCTTGAGTTGCATCCAGACCATCACGCTGATGCCGCCGGGGAGCGGCTTATTTCCATTGGCGTCCAGGAATTCCTGACCGGATTCGCTCCAAACCTTCCTGGCGGCTGGCCTCGCCCTGCGATCCAGATGCGTGATGATCGGCGTCAGCGTCTGATGGTGCGCATCCAATAAGATGAATCCTGGAGAAAAGACGGAAAAGCCAACCCCCGATACGGCTTGCCCTTGAATGGCTTCCCGAGCGGCAGAGATCACCTCGGTCCAGAGACGGTCCGGCTGAATGACCATGGCCAGGGGTTCGGGCTGCTCAAGAGGATAGGACCGCTTGATGATGGGGCTCAGCGGTTGCCCCGAAGGCTCCTCCAAGACGGCGGCTTTCACTCCGGACGTTCCCACATCCAGCGCAAGCCATCCCATGTTCTCATGTCCTTTCCTTGAGGAGGCGAATGAAGCCTGACTGCAAAATCAGCCGTTTCGATGATGCGCACAGCATTATAAAATAGAAGACACACGGCTGCACGTTTTCTTCGGAGTGAACCGATGTCCAAATGGGGCACCTATCTCACGGTGACGCTGGTGGGATTGGTCATGATCTATTGGGTCTATGGACTATTGTTTTATCCACAGACATGGGAAGTCACGCGTTTGACTCCCAAACCCGTGCCCAAGGGCGATCAGGAAATCGCCTGGCTTCACCCGGCTACCAATGCCCCCGTTTGGGAAAGATTCATCACTGGATTGCGCGTCAAGGCAGCGGAAAATCCCCTGTGGGGTTTGGAGATTGACGAAACACAAGCCTACCCAGATCAAACCGCCGACGTGCCCATGATCGCCATGCGCAGGAAAAACGTCGCCGGCACGCTCTGGCTGCGCTGGTACAAGATTACCAGCCAGCAGGACATCGATTATTGGGTCAAGGCCCTAATGACCCGAGCGCCTGCCCCCTTGGTGATCGTCGGCGGCGGAAGCAGCGATCGGGCCAGGGATTTGGCCTGGTCCATGGCCCAAGCTTCGCCACGGTTGCCCGATCCCCCTTTATTGTTCATCACCACGGCAACGGCCGATGAGGTCGCCACTCCCGACGGCCAAAGATCGCCCTTGATGCAAATTTATCCTGGCCGCACCTTTCGCTTCTGCTTTTCCAATCGGCAGATGGCCGAAGCGATCACCCATTTCATTTGGGGTCAAGAGGAGCTGCGGCCCAACTCTGACCAGGTCTTCCTGATGTCGTACCAGGATGACCCTTATTCCAAGGACTTGGTCGAACAATTCAGAAAGATCATGCGCTTGGAGCATCGGCCGGAGCTTTTGGAGCCATCCTTGCAACAGGCGTTAAATCTTTGGCAGGAGGAAATCCCCTACAGCATCGGCCCTCTGTCCGAACCAAATCGGTCCGAGGCGGAAATCGTTGAGCGATTCGTCGAACACGCCCTCGGGCAGGAAGGGCGAAATGCGTTGTTGGTCTTGCCCGCCGATCCTAAACCGGCCCGGCGCGTGCTGCGCAGCATCTTTCGTTCGGCGCCGGTCTTGGCCCCACGTCTGGTGGTGACAGCGGGGGACACTATCGACTTCGACACCCTCTACCGCGATCGGCATCTGGCCTGGCCCATCCAAGATTTACCCTGCCGATTGGTGTTGTTCTGCCATCACAATCCGATCTTGGCCAGCGCGGGATTCGTCGAGGAACAGAACCTTGCGCAACCGGGATTCCAATCCACCACGGGAACACAAAACGTCCTCCTTTACGGCGATTTGGGAGCCATGCTGATTCAGGGGGCCGCGATGTCGGAGCGCTGGGTGGAGCGCCCGAGCCAATTAGCGGAATCCCTGCATCTCACCGAGGATTGGCTGGGGCGAAAGCGGTTCGATGCTCACGGCCACCGGCATGGCGGCGCGGGAGAATTCATCGTTTTGCTGGAACCGATTCGACTCAGCGACCGCGTCTATCCCAAGGCGAACCTGGCAGTTTATGAACGCAATGAAGAACCAACCTGGCGTTTGGTGGATCGCTTTGAGGTGTACTATGGCGTGAAGCTGCTTCCCCAGGAAGGTTCAACGCGATGAACAGCGGATCGCACGAATCGCGCCGTTGGCGTTATCTCAAGGGACTGGGGCCGCCGCTGCTCCTGTTCGCCCTGTTGATGAGCGCCTTGATCTATGCGCTGCAATTTCGCTTGCGCGGCGAGGAGCAATACGACGATACGATCCTGCGCGAATGGATCGAGGAAGCCCGCGCTTTTCGCTACAGCCTGCCCGAATTGATCCGCGATTATTTCCAATCCGTCGAGCAGGGTCTCGATCCCATCCAGATGCAGCATCGCTGGGAAAGCATGCAGGAGCACCTCATGACCTTGGGAGAAGTGACGCGCGCCTACCAAACCCAACTTCCGCTGTTTCCCTTGGTCTATCGCATGGAATTAACCTTGCTGCCAATGCAAGCCACGCTGGCCTGGGATTCACAAATGCCGATGCGGCCGGGGCAGGTCGAACAGCGACAGTTGGTGCTGCACGACACGGGACTGCAAAAAGCCATCCTTACTATCCAGTTTCAACTGCACGCCTATGCTCAGCGTCAGGAAGCCATCGCAGCCCAGGAGATTCGGCTGCGCAGTTGGCTGAGTTTGCTCGCTTTCCTCGCGGCCGTCCTGGCCATGCTTTGGATTCTCGCTTTCATGCGCGGCGAACAGCGCCGCGATTGGGAAAAGTACCAGGCCCGCCGCGAATTGGAAGAGCAAGAGCGGCAAACCCTCGAAGAGAAAATTCGCCGCGAGCAAGCGGAGCGCGAACGCGAGGAAAGCGAACGCAAACTGTTGGAGGTGAAATTGCAATCGCAGGAAGCCGAACGGCAAGCCCTGACCCTTAAATCGCAACTCTACGCCAACATCGGCATCATGGCAGGCTCCTATGCGCATAACATCAAGAATATGATGGTTCGACCCAATGACTTGATTCAACGCTGCATGGCCCACCCCAAACTCGATCACGACGTCAAGGGATTGCTCCAAGAGATGCGGCAGACCCTGCATGCCGTCACGGAGCGCACGCAGCAAATCCTCAACACCGTGAAACGGGACCCGACGCGCGCGGAGCTTAAGCCGCTGGATTTGGCCCGTTTGCTGCGCGAGATCTTTCAAGCCTGGGTGTCGATGTCGAGTCAAAAATGGAAAATCGAGCTGCAGCTCGACCTTGCCGAGCAGGAGTTGATGCTGGAAGGGGATGCTTCTCATCTGACGCAAGCGTTGGAAAATCTGCTTTTCAACGCTCGGGACGCCATCTTTGAAATGCGCTCGCAGTTGCGCGAAGCGGCGCGGGCGAAAGTTTCCGATCATCCGGAAGAACAAAAACAGGCCCTCATCTCGGCCGCGGCCTGGCATGGCCGAATCGAGTTAAAAGCCTTTCGGAAGGACGATCGCATCCACGTCCGCGTCGTGGACAACGGCGTCGGCATGACGGAGGAAATACAGCAAAAATGCACGGACACGAACTTCAGCACCAAGCGGAATAATGCCTGGTACGAAGGACTCAATACGGGGATGGGTTTGGGGCTGTCCTTCGTGAAAGCCGTGCTGGAAAGCCATCACGGCGAACTGCACATCCGCAGTTCGCCGGGGCAAGGCGCGGCTTTTGAATTGACTTTCCCTGCGATGAGTTCAACAGGCCGGTCCTAGTGGCGGCGCAGCCGGCCCGAACGAGGATCGATTTCGCGGATGCCAAACCGCTTGATCTTGCGATAAACAGTCGCCATGCCATAACCCAAAATACGGGACGCATCGCGGACGTGGCCATGGCTTTTGTTCAGCGCTTCGATGATGGCCGCTTTTTCCACAAGCTCGAACGGCTTCAAGGCCACATTGGCGTCGGTGTCGGAAGCCAAGTTCGGGATGGTCGTCGGCAAGGTCAAAATGTCCTTGCCAGCCAAGATCTCGCTCGGCAGATCGCCCTCATCCACCTGATCCGCCCGACTCGACATGGCGATTTTGTCGATGACGTTTTCCAATTGTTCGACGTTTTCCGTCCAGTCAAAGTCGATCAGCCATTTCATGGCTTTCTTGCCAAAGCTGCACACGCCCTTGTGATGCCGGAGCGCCGCCATGGTTAAGAAATGACCCGCTAGGAGGGGAATGTCTTCCTTGCGATCATTGAGCGGCGTCAGTTGGATGACATTATGCTTGATCAGATCCAGCAGTTCTTTCTTCATCCTGCCTTCGAAGTCTTTGCTGGTCACATTTTCTTGGCTGCCCAGCACGAGGCGAAAGGCGGGAACACTTTTGCTGGAGCCAGGCTTTTGGTTTTGTCCGTCCAGGTAGGCGCGAACGAGCTTGCTTTGCAGATTCGGCTCCAGTTGATCCAGGGCATCGACATAGAGGGTGCCGCCGTCGGCGGCCGCCGCGCAGCCAATTTGTCCCATGCCGCCGCGGCTGGAAGAACTGGACTGGCCAAAGAGCATGGCTTCGTGTTGCTGCTTAGCGAAGACGGACAAGTTCAAAGGCACAAAGGGGCCTGCCTTTTGGGGACTGCGATCATGCAAGGCGCGGGCGGCGTGCTCCTTGCCTGTGCCTGCTTCGCCGACGATAAAGACCGTCGCCATCGTGGGCGCCAGGGCCGCGATCTGGTTGCGCGCTTTGTTGATGCTCTTGGACTCGCCGACAAAGCGATCGAAGGCGTCTTTGCCGCCAATTTCCGTTTCCAACTCCAAGATCCGATGATGCAGCTCCATGTTGTATTCCACGTGGCGGACAATGGCGCGAAGCCGATCGAGGTCGATGGGCTTGATCAAATAATCGAAGGCGCCAGCTTCATGAATCCGCAGTGCCAAGTTGGTCTGTTCGGGGGAAGCCATGATGGCGATGGGCAGCCGGGGATAAAGGGATCGAATTTTGCGAAAGGCGTCTGACAGTTCGACGTTGCCAAAATTGACTTCTAATATCAGCAAGTCGGGCATCTCGGCCCCCACGCGGTGAAGCAGGGTTCGCGAGTTGGTGACGCCGCCTACTTTATATCCCCAACTTCTCAAGCGTTGCTCCAACAAGCGGACAACGGGAATATCGCTATCGGCTACTGCAATGGAGGGTTTAGCGTACATTGCCATGATGCCATCCTTTTCAAAAGGTCCATATGGTGAACAAGCGGCGGGTCCAGTCAGGCAAGTTTCGAACCGGGGTGATCCAATCGTCCTTAACGTCGTAAATGAGACGTGCGGACTAAGGTTTTAATTCTCTTAAATACTAGTTATTTGTCCGAAAATAGCAAAGACAATTTGCCTGTAAATTCAACTATTTTATGAATTCAGCTATCATACTGCTTTTTCGCATATGGCCTCAATATCTGAAGAGATACAGCAACGTTTAGAAGAAACGGACAATGTTTCAATATTCAATTCGACCGCTAACTGACTTACCCAGATTACTTTTTTGGGTTGAATTTATTCAATCGGCGATTGCTGCCGATAACTACTCTTAGCATAGCCGCCAGAATCGGCACGGTTCATTTGTAGTTAACGATCGATACATTCGGCACCACTGAGGGGAAGGAGCGCCGTGGTAGGCCTATATCCCACTCGGTGTTCCTTGCGGTAATGATCCGCGGTTTAAGGGGGGATTCATGAAACTTCGAGAAGCCTTCTCGCTGACCGCCCTTCTGGCGGGGACGAGTTTGGGACTGGCGCAAGAAGCGCCCATGCCATCCGTGACAACCCAGGCAGGCCCGGCGGTTTCCAAGACACCGGAATACCGATCCGCGAGCTTCATGGATCACGTGCGTTCAAAGAAGGCAGTCACGCATTATACCGACGTGGCCGCACCGAATACACAAGGTTCGACTGTCGTGGCCAATCATGACATGATGGTCGATTGCCGCGAATTGCCAGCTTACACCTTCTATGGACGGGCCGAATATCTGCTGTGGCGCTTAGGCACGTCATTCAACGATTCGGGCACGCTCAATATGCCTGCCATTCGGCCCCAAGTGCCTTTTATCATGTTTACACGATCGATCGTTGTTCCCGCCACGGATGAACCGCCGGGCGTAACGACGAATGAAGTGGTGAACGTCTATGGCTTGGTGAACATTCAGCCCGTGTTGTTCGCTGGCTCCAATCTGGAAGCCATTGATCGCAACGGTATGCGCTTGACCTTGGGTGGCTACTTGGATGGGGGCGAAACCGCCTTTGAGGCAACGTGGTTTCAGTTGGAACGTCGAGAAAGTTCTTTTACGGCCTTGGCGGCTAGCAACATCACCTTGGCCAATGGCTTGACGGACCTGGTCCGGCAGCCTGAGGAGGGCGGCGTGCGTCCGCCCCCGGAAGCGGTCAATACCGTCTTTTCGCCGTTGTTTACCGACACGATCACCGGCACCGCCGCCAACCGCTTTTATGGGTTGGAATTGAATTTGCGCCGTCGCGGATACGATATTTGGACGACCCACTTCGAGTGGATCTTGGGTATGCGTTACGTGAACTTCGATGAACAACAAAGCCTGGTGCAGGTGCTTGGCATGCAGGATGCCACCTACGTTGGTATTGATAATGGCGGCATTTTCGTGCCTGGCGTCACCAACTTCACGGCCTTGCTGAGCGACCAATCGGCGCGCAACCGTTTCTTGGGCGTCCAGGCCGGCGTGATGATGGAAACCAAAATCTGGAATTTCTTCGCCAGTGCCACCGCCAAAATGGCCGTCGGCGGCATGAATCAAGAAACCCAGTTCAATGAAAACATCTTCACCTTGGGCGCCACGGCTGCTTTACCGCCGACGATCTATCCTTATCCAACGTTCTTCCGTGAAAGCCGTACGCGGTTGTCTTGGGTGCCGGAACTCACCGGAACGGTTGGCTATGACCTGGGCGATTCGATCCGCTTGTCCGTCGGCTACAATGCTCTTTGGGCATATCGCGTGATTCGCCCCGTGAGCGGCGGCCCCTCGAACTTCGGCAATGGCACCATTAGCCTCATCGGCACCTCCTCGGCGGTGCGTGGTCCAGCGCTCACGAACTTCCAGGAAAATAAGATCGTTGCCCATGGCCTCAATTTCGGCATCGAAATTCGCTACTAAGCCATAAGTGCATCGACACTTCAACTTCAAAGGGTAGCCGGTCTCCCGGCTGCCTTTTTTTATTTTGACGCCTTCATGGGAAGCTTTTTCGTACCTCTTCCGCCCCGAACTAGGAAGGGCGCGTCTCACTTGACCTTGCGGGGGATCGTGCCTTGGGAGAAAATGCCCGCTTAGAGAACGATTCAGTATTCAAATCAAAACCGAGGCACGGATGCAACCGCAAGGTCGTTACATTCCCTTAAGCTTGCCGCGTCGTTGGATCCTGGATTTACTGCATTTTGCCAAACAAATGCCGAGCATTCCCGTGGAACGGCGGATGTCGTTGGCACCCTTGGTGAAAGCCCATGTATTGGCCAACAAGAAGATAAGCTGGTGTGCTGTCTTCATGAAAGCTTACGCCATGGTGATACAGCGCTTCCCTGAACTGCGACGATCATTCTTGACTTGGCCATGGGGCCGCATCTATGAACATGCAGGCATCGTGGCTTCTGTGGCCATTGAACGGGAGTATCGCGGTGAAAAGGCGGTCTTTTTCGCCCATCTTCGCGGCCCCCAAAACCAGAGTCTCTGTCAGATCGATGAGCATCTGCGCCGTTTCAAGACGGTGCCCGTGGAAGAAATCGGTCTCTTTCGCCGCGCGCTCAAAGTCAGCCGTTGGCCTGGTCCGATTCGTCGATTCCTATGGTGGATGTCCCTGAATGGCTCGGGCCCGATTCGGGAGCGTCGCTTAGGTACGTTCGGCGTGAGCGTTTATGCCAGTCTCGGCGCTTCCTCGTTGCATCCGCTCTCACCCTTGACCACGACGCTGAACTATGGTCCGTTTGATGCCGAAGGCAACATCGACGTCCGCTTGACGTACGACCATCGAGTGCTGGATGGTGCGATGATCGCCAGGGCTTTGAGCATGTTGGAGGATGTCCTTTGTGGTTCCATCCTTGAAGAAGTGGTCGCGCTCCACGATGTGGAGGGGTTGAGTCCTGCCGAAGCGCCGCCGCTTGGCCCCATCAAGATTCACGTTCCATTGCGCGTCGGCACAGCATCCGATTTCTGATAGGATGCGGTCCAAATCGCCCGCTGGGCCTGCCGCGCCTTGATCAGGAAATTAGTTTGTAGTTGCGGGAATGAGTCCGCTGATGAAAGCGGGATCAGGTTCGGGACGGCGGCCATCGCTTGTCTGATGATTTCGAAGTATTCTTCCACGTCCGTGGCCACGTGCAGCCAGCCTCTAGGCTCCAATATGCGATAACAGGCTTCGACAAAGGCGGGTGTGAAGAGCCGGCGCTTATGGTGCCGCCGCTTCCACCAGGGATCGGGGAAATAGACGTGCACGACGGCGGCACATCCCGGGCTTAGCCAATCGTTCAACCATCGCTGGGCGTCGCCGTAAGCCACCTTGACGTGATTCCAACCTCGACGAGCGATCCGCGTCGCCACATACAGTTGTAAACCGCGATCCTTTTCGATGCCCAAGAATTGCCGCTCGGGCTTCTGTTCCGCCATGGCCAGGAGCATCGCCCCCTTGCCAAAGCCAATTTCGATTTCGAGGGGCCGGGCCTGGCCAAAGATCGCCAGGCCATCCAAACGCTTGGCCGCGCCAGGTGGATTCACTTCGAAGGGGTGGAGTTGTTCACGAGAGAAACAGCGCCGCTTCCGCACGATCACGGGCTCCCCGACGGCGTGTAGGGCATGCCAATGATTTCCGCTTGAAACACCATGCTCTTCCCGACAAAGCCTTGACATTCGCAGGTCACTTGGCGCCGATGCACCTTGACGGCCTTGCTCACCAGCACGAATCGATCACCGATTTTGACTTGGCCGCGGAAGCGCACGTTGTTCATGCCGCTGAAGACGATCATGGAGCCAAATAGCAAACCGTACTGTTTCGAGTAATAGCCCATCAATTGGGCAGCCGCCTCGCACATGATTACGCCCGGCATCAGCGGATAGTCCGGCATGTGCCCCCGCACCCAAAACTCCCCAGGCGTGACATCCTTGAAGCCCACGATCAAATGTTCCTTCGGATCAATGTGGACGATCCCGGTCAGGTGCATCATCTCGAACCGCTGCGGATTGACTGCTTCGATCCCGGCTTGATCGACGATCACGTTATTGAAATCCAGTTGGCTGTAATCAAAAATGACTTCGGGGGGCATGGGCAATATCCTTTAAAAAAAATGACAGCGCCTCCTTCGCTTCATGAGGCAAAAGTCAAAGGACGTCCGTAATCTGCGCGAGCGCCGTCAGCATGACGTCAGGCCGCGTGTCAGGATTCCTCAACTGCTCGTTCGTCGCTTGAATCGTGTTTTTATCGCCGGCAAACAGGGCCGTGCGCATCCCAAGCCGTTTGGCCGGGATCAAGTCGCGTTCGATGCTGGAGCCGACGTGCAGCGCCTGTTCCGGCTCGATGCCGCTGTCGCTGAGCTTGTTCAACATGATGCGGAACAGCCTTTCGGACGGCTTCCTTCCCAGACATTGAAACGACCAGCAGCGGTGCTCCGCGGGCAAGAACGTCTCATACGCCATGGCCGGTTCCTGCTCTTGCAATTGGCGCTTCAATTGCACCCAACTGCAACATTGACCATCGGCCATGATTCCCTGCCAGCCCAGTTGCTCGTTGACGGCGTACAAGGCCCGGGCGGCACCCGGATAAGCCGCGACGCCTTGCAAGCTGGCATGATAAAAATAGGCAATCTTTTGGGCATATTCGTCGAGCGCGCCCATTTGGCTGACCATGTAGGTATACTCATTTTGCATGAGCTTTTTCAAGATGGCCAACCACACCTGATCGGTGGCGATTTCTGGGAATTTTTCCCCCTTGATCGATGTGAATTTGAGTTCATCGATGACGTTGTTGAGCATCAGCCGCATGTAATGTGCGGGGTTGCCCGGCTTGCGCGTCATCGCCTTCCACATTTTGAATTCGTGTATGGTTTTTTCGAGCGCCACTTCCATCACGAAATCATTGGCATGTTGCAGGAGCAGGCTGCCTCCCGAGATGCTCAGAAGGGTTCCATACACGTTCCAGATCACGGCACGCAACCCTGGCAAGCGCTTCACATGGGGTTTGGCCTTGATCGGTTCCGGATCGGGCGGAGCCGGCCAATGCAAATCCCTGCGACTTGCCAGTTGTTCAGCATATTGTTCAAGAGTCAGTGGCATGGGAATGAGTAGGGTCGAATGCAATCCGATCCAGCATCGATCTGGTTTCCTTGACGGTGCAGGGTCCCTATCTAGACTATCAAAGGATTGCCTCCTTGCCACGTATTGTTTGGAATTAGCAGAAATGAATTCCTCGCCATCCCCCGATCGTGACGCCGCGACATCGTCGGGGCTGCCCCCCGTGGAAACGCCCAACGCACGCATGATCGTTCAACTCTTCCTCGTGCCCGGGATCTTGGTGGCCGTGGTGATCGGCTTTATTCTGGCCTTTTTTGGCGGCGTGGGCACGGGGCCGCGCGATCCGCGCCAGTTTATCCAAGGATTGACCGACGCCAGCGGCCACAAACGCATGCAAACGGCCCATGATTTGGCCCAGATGCTGCCGCGCAAGCCCGAATTGCGGCGCGACGCCAAGTTCGCCTTGGATATCGCGGAGCTCTTGCAGCGCGAATGGGAGCTGATCAAGGCGGAGCGCGCCAATCCAAGTTTGAAGAAAAAAGAGGCGGAGCGTGCGGACGACATCGAGTTGATCGCCTATCTGCCCAAGGCGGTCGCGTCTTTTAATGTCCCCGTTGGCTTGTCCTTGCTGGAAAGCATGGTCGAGGAAAACGATGGCAAATTGAATGATGAGGGCCGATTGTCCCAGTACCGCAACGGACTCTATTCGATTGGACTCCTGGGTTCACAGTTGCAAGAGTTCGACCGCTGGTCCGTCGAGGAGCAAAACCAGATCATCGCGGCCTTGGAATCGGAAGCGGGCGATCGCCCTGGGCGCGCCCAATGGGCGGCACAGTCGTTAGCGTATCTGAAAAACCGTCAGAAATGGAAGCAGCAGCCGAACCCGGCAGCCCCCGTGGATGAACTTGGCCTGGTCCCCATTTTGACCATGGGCGCTCGCTGCAACGATGAAATCAGCCGCAAGTTCACCATCCTGGCCCTGGCCAATTGGCCTGAGAAGGGGACCGAGGAACTCCTCCGCGAAATGACCGGCCCGACGGGGCAACTGGATATGTTCGTCAATGAAGACCGCGAACGAGGCATCCGCGAGATTCGCTACAACGCGGCCTTGGCCCTGGCTCGCCGCGGCAGCAGCTTGATGCCTTTGGAGATCGTGCTGGAGATTTTGGATGAGGCTCAGCTGCAGAAAATCTACAACGATCCCAAACAAGGACTGTCCACGCCCTTCCTCATCAAGGCCCTCAACGATTTGCGCGAATACAAACGCCGCGACCCCGAGGGCTTCGCCAAACAGACGCAGATCATCGCCGCCGTGGAAAAGCTCAAAAGCAGCCCCATGATCTCCGTGGAAATGGAAGCCCGCAAGCTGCTCGGCGAATCCTCCTCTTCACAGCCGATCTCCACTGCATGGACGCGGCAACTCACCCTGATCATCGGTTTGACCATGGGCGTGCTCTTTCTTTTGGGGCTGGCCGTTTATGCCAGGCTTAAAAGGGCGACCAGTTGAGAGCATGGGTCCGATCGCGGCAAGACAGGGCCGGCCGATGGGTCGGCTTGCGCGCCGCTCAGGCCGAGGGCATCCAACAAGCCCCGATGCGGGCAAACGCATCGAGATGGTTGAACACATCTTGGAGGAAATGGTCGACGGTGTAGCGATGGGCTCGCTCTTGGCCTCTTTCGATCAGTTGCTGGCGCAGCTCGGGCTGTGTATGGACGTCCATGATGGCTCGGGCCGCCGCCTCGGCATCAAGCGGATCCACGAGCAGGGCGGCTTGCCCCAATTGTTCGACGGCGCCGGGCACATTCGAGGCCACCACCGGACAACCCAATGCGAAGGCTTCAAGAGGGGGCAGATTCTCTGGCCCAAACAAGGTCAAATACAACAGGGCCGCACTTTCGCGGTAGAGAGCGATCAACGCCGATCGCTCCACGAACCCAAGGAAGCGAACCAGCGGGGCCACGCCAAGCTGTTCCGCAACTTGACGGACGTGCCCTTGCGTGCCATGGTCGGCGCCGGTGAAAACGGCATGAAACATCACGCCATAATGGTCCCGCAATTGTTTGAGGACATGAAGCACAGTGACATGGTTTTTGTGCGGCCAAAATTGAGCGGGATAAAACAAAAATGGCCGCGGCAAGCTGAATCGTTCGAGCACCTGGGAAGAGTGCGCCTTGGATGCTTCCTTCAAAGCAAAGCGCGGCGTTGGATGCGGGAGCGCCCAAATGCGTTCAGGGAGCACCCCATAAAACCGCTCAATCTCCTCACGACCCACTTGATTGGGTGTGATGATCGCCGCCGCGCGGCGCAGCAGTCGGCTGAAATAATCCTCGCGCCATTCCCAAATGCCAAAGCGGTACACCTCCGGAAAAAACGGTTGTCGGCGATGCTGCAAATCCCAAATGGTGGCGATCATGGGCCAATCGAAGATCGGCATCCCTGGTGACAACCCCCAGATCACATCAATGTGATGCGGCTTCAATTGACGCCAGACCGTCCTTGGCCGAAGCATCTCGAAGGGACCTTCGAATCGACTGCCTTGCCAAAGTCTGCGATTGAGCCGGCGCACACGATGCCAGGCCGACTGCCAAACGGGAGGGCAGATGGAATGATAGGGGATGGGACAACCGGGTGGACCGGAAGGGGCCAGACCGATGAAAGAAAAGCTATGTTTCGAGTCACGATGGCGTAGGATCAATCCTTCACGGAGATCATCCTCGAAGGTAAAACCGCCGCCCCAGGTGGGCTTAAGGGAAGAGAGAAAGACGCCGACGTGCATAAATCAGGACTCTGAACGGAAAAGCGATTTGCCTGAGAAGGCGTGCGCAGCTTGCCGGCGCATCAAGCGGGCCGCTCCGCCGCCACGATGACATGGAACGTATCGCGGTTGATGGGTTGTTCCGTTTCGTACCCGGCATGCCATGTCTTTGGCGTCAACCCCGCTAGCTCGATAAACAATGCCATTTCTTGCACCAGGAAATAACGATTGCTTTGTGTCTCGGTAAAACTGGCGAAGATGGCATCGTCGCGCAGCTCGTGGACCGTATACTGCACATGGCACAGTTGCCGGGACACATCCACGCTGGTTTCCGAGATGCGCAAGATCTCTCGATCCGGCAGCCGCCAGCGACGCAAGCGCAGCGGGTCAAAGCCTTTTAGCATCCCCGCCGCATGCCAAAATTCCATGATCAACAGTCCGCCCGGCCGCAAATGGCTTCGGAAATGACGCAGGACTTGCAAAACAGCTTCGTTGGTCTGCACGTAGCCGATGGCATCGAAGAGGCAGGACACGACGTCGAAAGGTCCGCCCGGGACGTCGAGCTGTCGCATGTCTTGCCCTAGGAATCGAACCTGGCTTTGTTGCGCATGAGCGCGGCGCTGCGCCTGGGTCAAGAGGTCCGCTGAATAATCCACGCCGGTGACTTGAAAGCCGAGCTGCTCCCATTCCAAGGCGTGGCGGCCCGATCCGCAAGCGACGTCTAGCCAACGAGCCGGTGGTTGAATGCCATGATCCGCCGCAAGCTGAGCGGCGAAGGCAGCCTCGTTGGCATAAGGCTTTTCAGCATAGAACAGGTCATATAACTCGGCATGGCGGCCCAGATAGGAACTCATGGAGGCTTACTTTCCTTGGCCGATTCGGCGCACATGATCGCAGATGAAGTGGATTTGTTCTTCCGTTAACAGGCAACTCGAAGGCAGATAAAGACCTGTCAGCCAGAGGCGATCCGCCACGGGGCAGGGCACTTCGCGAAAGCCGGCTTGGGCGCGGAGGAAGGGCTGCTGGTTCATGGGGCAGAAAAAGGTGCGGGATTCGATCCCGGCCTGGCTCAACTTCTCCATAAGTTGGTCGCGCGAGCAGCCAAACTCGGGCTTCACCAGGATGGCATACATCCAATAAACATTTTTGGCCCAAGGCATTTCGGGAGGAAGCTGCACGCCAGGCACGTCGGCGAGATAGCGGTTATAGGTTTGCGCCATCCAGCGTTTGCGTTCGATGAAATGTTCGATTCGGCTGAATTGGGCCAGCCCCATGGCGGCCTGGTAGCCCGTCATGCGAAAATTGTAGCCGGGCACTTCGTGCCTGAAGCGCGGCTTGGTGAAGGCCAGATTCCGCAGCAGCCGCAAGCGTTCCGCCAAGCGGTCGTCGTTGGTCAGCACCATGCCGCCTTCGCCCGTGGTGATGATCTTGTTGGCATAAAAGCTGAAACAAGACATCTGGCCAAAACTGCCCGTCATGCGGCCCCGCACGGTGGCGCCATGCGATTCGGCGCAATCCTCGATGACCCAAAGGCCATGCTTGTCGGCGATAGCCATCAACCGATCCATGTCCACGGGATGGCCGTAAAGGTGCACGGGAATGATGCCCTTGGTTCGCGGCGTAATCAAGGATTCCAGTTGATCCAGGTTGAGATTCCAAGTCTGAACCTCGGAATCGACCGGGACCGTGACGCCTCGGTTGTGGTAGACGGCCAGGGCCGTCGCGATGTTCGTCGACGCCGAGACGAGCACTTCCTCGCCGGGTTGGATCTCCATCGCCGATACCGCCGCGTGCAAAGCCGTCGTGCCGCTGCTCATGGCCACGCCGTGCTTAACGCCAACGAAGGTGGTGAAGGCTTCTTCGAATTTAGGGATCGTCGAACCGAAGGAGCCGGAGATTTCACCGCGGCGCAGGGCTTCGGTCACGGCCTGGATTTCCAAGTCGCCGATGTCCGGCTCAAACACCGGGATCATGATTTCACCTCGACGATCACTTTGTCCTTATCGGGCCCCAGAAAGGGGCCTTGCTTGACGCTGATGCACTGCATGTCCTCCAACACGCGGATGGCATGCACGCCATGAATAAGCACGATGGCGTCACCGGCTCGCAGCGTAATGTCGCGGATTTTCGAGCCATCATCGGCATAGAGATCGACGACGACGACCCCCTTTTGCACGACGAACATTTGCTGCAGGTCGGTGATGCGGCGTTCGAATTCTTGGTGATAATGGGGCGGCTCGACGAAGCCCGCCTCGTGGGCCAATAGGCCGAATTGAAACGAGCTTTCCGGCGGCGAAAAGAAGGTCGTCTTGGCGACAGACGTGTCGCTCCAGATGATCTCGGCATAACGCCGTCCTTGATACTCCACGGATTCAACGGCCATGATCACCTCAATCGATGAGTTCCGCCATTTGGATCATCTTCTGTTGTTCCACGTCCCAAATCGGCATTTCCGCCATCAAGCGGATGCGTTGGTCGCCGCCCGCGAAGGTCAATCGGCCTTGCCGGTCGCGCGATTCGCGAAACCGGGACGCCACATACCCTTCCTCGGCGGTGAGCGACTGCAGATCGTTCAGACAATCCTTGCGGATGAAATAGGCGTTGTTCCCCGCGCTATTGCAGCCGACAAAGGAATAACCTTTGCGCTCCGCCAGCAGGCACAACGCCTTCAAAGAGACTCCCCAATATAGATGGGAATAATGGGCCTGGCTGCGGACAAACTGCGGATCATACGGCACGGTCACGGCACGCTTGGCTCCAAAGACGGCATTGTATTCGACGATGACGATCCGAGCTTGCACAACCTCGATGGCTTCCCAAACCCAGTAATCATTGCCATCGATGTCCACGCTCAGGAGGTCGACGTCGCCCGTGAAGCCATGCTGTGTAAAAAGTGGGTTGATGTTGTCCTTGGTCACAAAGGCGGCGGCGGCGGTCAAATCATGACGCCAATATAGCGGCTCATGACGGATCGCTTCCATGTGGGCGGCACTGCCATCCATGATGAGGCCTTGCCAGTTGTCGTTGAGCAAAAGAAAGCGGGTATTGGCTTCCTGGTAGGACTCCACGCCGAATTCAATGAACCGCCGGCTTTGCAAGGGAACGTGCTGCAGCAGATATTGAATGATGCCATCGTCCCCAAACTGCGAGAACACTTTGAACTCGGCGTCGCGAATATGCTTCAAGCGGCCGCGGTCGCGCAGTTGGTGAATGAGCCCCTTAGCCGCGAGCATTTTGGCTTCGTCGATATGGCCTTTGAGCAGCGCGGCGTTTTTGGAGATGGACAGGCATTCGTTCAGCAGGCGACGCATGCCGCGAAGGATTCTCGTCACGGGTGAGGTTCTCGAGTTTTCAGTGGGGATGACGTCCAAGGGTTGATGAACGATTTAGCACGTTAGCTCAAGTCAAGCGAGCCAGTCGAGCCGATTTCTCAGCATCGTAATTTGGGGAATGGGGCAGCAAGGAGGAAAAACTTATTCGGGGGAAAACATCTAGAAGCCCGCCATCCGTCGCATTCCAGATTTCCTGCCCCTTGGTCTGCGCCAACTCGCGCAACAAACGCAAACTCTTAAAATGGTCGCTCAGGCATTTAAACTCGATCTCCATGCCAAAGTCCGTCAACGTTGACTCCCGTTTGATGTAAGGATTGCGATCATAGAAATGAGCGCACTCTTGAGCGAAATCTTCTTTGACCATGGCCTGAACAAACCAATTGCAATCGCATCCAAGCAAGTAGATTTTCTTGAAGCCCATGAAGAGGGCGGCGGGGATAGCGATGGCCGCGACCGTTCCCATGCCGTTGGGGATTGCACGATCCAATTCTGCAGACGCCTGGTTCAATTCCGTGGCTATGCCGCGCTGAAGCACATACCATAGGGGCTGACTTTGGAACCATCCCTTCTTGGCAATGATCTCTTTCGCCATGTAGGGGACGATGAATTCCGCATGAGGATTCTTGCGAACAATATCTGAAAACCATTCGGAGCGATCAATCTCCAAGTCGTCATTAATGGACTTGGCAAAGAAGGTGTTGGCATCGCCAAAGCAATAGAAGGTCGGGGCGATCTCCGCGGCCTGGGGGTGGAGATTGAAAAAGTTGCACGCGAAGGTGATCTCCCCTTTCAGCAGCAACAAGTTTTGCTTTTTCAGGGAAGGACCGTTGCCAATGATAAAACAGCGCTCGCGATCTGCAAAGCGCTGCTTGAGCTTCACGTTGGCGCGCACCTCGGGTGCAACGGGACGCAGGCGTTCGCGGAGATTGCGCAATCCCCGCATCACCAGCGGCGGCGTGCATTGATGAATCCAATAACGGATGCCTTGGGGAGCCATGTCGATTACTCGCTTGCTTCGCCGACCATGGACCAGGCCAGCGGCGTTCCGGCATCCAGGTCTTGAGTGGCGCGGCGGCCTAATACATTATGGATGCACTTGGGCGGCAGCCCATGCCCGGGCCGTATACTCCGCACATTGGCAGTTGAAAAGCTCTCCCCCTTTTTCACGCTCTGCACGACAAACAAGGAGCGGCGAAAAACGCGGCTCGCTTTTTCTTTTCCGGTCAGGCCATAGTACACCGTTCCCAGCGCTTTTTCGGTGGAGCGAATGGCTTGCACCATCGCGCGGAACTCGGCTGGCTCCATCGAAAACGCGCTATCCGGACCTTTCATGGATCGTGAGAGCGTGAAATGCTTCTCAATCACGCTGGCTCCCAAGGCCACGGACGCAATGGCGGCTTCATGGCCTAGGGTATGATCAGACAACCCCGCTGGCACGCCAAACGCTTCCGCCAGATGCGGGATGGTGCGCAAATTCATCTCCTCCGGGGGCGAGGGATAGGCGCTCGTGCATTTGAGTAAAGCCATTTGTTGATTGCCTGTGCCGCGAATAGCATCCACCGCTTCGCTGATCTCCGCCAAGGTGGCCATGCCCGTTGACATGATGATCGGCTTGCCCGTCCGAGCGATTTTGTCAATGAGCGGCACGTCGACCACTTCGAATGATGCAATTTTATGAGCAGGGACGTTCATGGCTTCCAGAAAGTCTACCGCCGAAGGGTCAAACGGCGTGCTGAAGAGGATCAGTCCCAAGGAGTCGGCCAGTTGCTTCAATTTGGGCTGCCAATCCCAGGGCGTATAGGCTTCGCGATAGAGTTGGTATAAATTCTTACCCGACCAAAGAGTTCCTTGGCCGATTTGAAACTCCGGACGCTGGCTGGGAATGGTCAAAGTGTCAGCAGTGTACGTTTGCAGCTTGACCGCGTCCGCGCCTGCCTCAGCCGCCGCTTTGACGAGAGCCACGGCCGCATCGAAGCTCTGATGATGATTCGCGCTCAATTCCGCAATGATGAAGCAGGGATGCCCGGGTCCGATTTGGCGCTGGGCAATCGTGATGGCTGGGGTCATGCGTGATCTCGCCGCAACTTGAGACGATAGGCTGGGCATCCCTTGACCGTGGTCAATTGCTGGTCCTGAAAACCAGCTTTGACGAAGGCGCGAAGAGATGCCACGTTTTCGGTTCGGATTTCAGCTCGAACCTGTTCCACGGGCCACTCCAGGAAACAGCGCGAGCATCCCATTTGAATAATGCGCGGTCCCAATCCCGATCCTTGGAAGGAATCATCCAATTGAATGGATACCGTGGCTTCCTTGAGGTTGGCTTGCTGTTGAAAACGGATTAGCCCGATGGCTTGGCCATTTTGCATCACCACGAACATGAGCGTATGCGGATCGTTTAACCTGGTTTCAAACCATTGAACGTGATTATCCCATGAAATTGGAGCTGCATCGAAGGAAGCTCGCCGCGTGGCGGGTTGATTGGCCCACTCAAAAATCATGCGCGCATCTTCTTTCATTGAGGGACGGAGTTCAAGACGCGGCGGCATCATCCTCGACAGCAGACGCCGAAGGCCCCAGCCATCGACCAGTTGTTGGCTCGCTTGCGACATCCGTTGACGCCTGGGTCGGTCCACGAGCAATCGTCTTAACTCCTGTCCGATGGCCGAGGTCGTACTTGGCACGACGCAGGCCGAGTCATGTTGTAGCATCGCCCGCGCAATGGGGGCCTGATTTTCCGCCAGGATCACCATGAGGCTTGGCAAGCCCACCAAGCATCGCTCCCACGTGGTCGTCCCGCCGGCGGCAATGGCGACATCCGCCCATGTCATCAGTTCCGGCATATGATCCACGTCCATTTGCACCTCCATGCGTGGTTGTCCATTGGCCCATTGAGCCAAGGCGTCGCGGCAAGGATGCAGACTGCCCACGATGGCGATGGTGTGCAATTCAGGATCATTCAGCTCGACAACGGCTTCCAAGGCCTTGGTGGTAACGTTATCCGGGTCCGCCCCTCCCAGAGTAATTAGTAGTTTCGTGGCTTTCTCCGGATGGAGTCGCTGCCAACCGCGATAGGGCCAGAATTCCCGCCGCAGCAAGGCATATCGGGGACCAAGCAACAATTGTGTCTCCGAGGTGCGATTTTGATAGAGAGATTCGTCGGCATCGAGGTTCTGATTAAGCACTAGGTCTGCAGCGTAGCGGACAGCATGGCCATAATCGTCGAAAAACAGCAAACGCCGTCCTGCCGACTTGATGGCATCTTGATAGGCCGCGTCAAAATGATAGCCATCGACGGCAACCCAATCGGCACCAAGGCGCACCGCCATGTCTGCGGTTTGCTTGGCATCAGCCTGGGATCCAGGTTGAGCAGTGATCGACGCCATGTCGCACGATTCATCTTGTAAGCGCCGGCCAATTGCAGGGGGTAGAGCCGCGCTAGCAAACATCACGGTGCCGCCTTCATCTCTCCATCCTTGCGCCAGGGCCAAACAGCGCATCACATGGCCTGTGCCGATACAGCCATTACCATCCACGCGAATGAGAAGCGTCTTGCCGTGCTCCATGCCTAATGGCTCTTTTGCATCACGTGAGCATTCATGGCGGCCCAATCGGGGTGCTCATCGAGCAGTTGCAAAACGTCCCGCCAGCCAAATCGGCGTGAACCGAATTGGTTGTATAGTTTGCGCATCAAGGCCAAATCTTCCGGGGTGTCCACCGTCCAGCGATGGTGGGACAGATCATGATCGAGGATCATGTTGTGGACATGAAAACGCTCCGGATGGCGGTAAAGATACGGTGTCACGTGCTCCCGTCCGCTGAGATCTCGTTCTTCCTGCCAGGCGATTTCCAACGCTTGGCAACCGAAGACCTCTGCATCGAGTCCGCGAGGATAAGTGCGTTTGGGCTGTGTGTTGCTCACGTAGGCCCATTCATCTTCAAGCCGCAGATACCACTGGACCAATGCATCAATGATTTCAGGATCGATGAGCGGACAATCCGAAGTGATGCGGACAATGACGTCCGCCTCGACTTGGCGAGCTGCGCCATGGTAACGATCCAAGACATCGAGTTCACTTCCTCGATACACCATCCAATCGTGCGCCTGGACATATTCTGCCAGAAGATCATCCCGCGGTTCAACCGTCGTGGCGACCACGATGCGCGATAACGAACTGGCTCGTTCGAGACGGTCGATGACGCGCTCCAGCATGGACCGGCCTGCCAAATCAAGGAAGACCTTGCCCGGCAGCCGGGTGCTCCCCAGGCGCGCTTGCACGATGGCCACGACGCGCGGAGTGGTCGTCACCTGGCATGCCTCCGCAGGACCTGACGCACGGTTACGATCACGCGCTCGACTTCGGCGTCGGTTAGTTTGGGATACATTGGAAGCGTCAACAGCCGTTCATAAGCTGCCTCCGCATGGGGGCATAGCCCTTTGTCATGACCGAAGCGCTGACGGTAATAGGGGTGCCAATACACCGGTACATAATGGACGTTGACGCCAATCCCTTGATCCCGCAGTTCCTTAAAAATGGTCTGGCGGTCGGCTTTGAGGCGGTCCAGTCTCAACAGTACGACGAACAAGTGATAGGCGTGCCGCTCCATTGGCCCCGGGTTGGCTTGCAATTCCAAGGTTTCCAAATCGGCAAAAGCTTGTTGATACTGCGTCGCAATGGCATGGCGCCGGGCCACCCATCGCGGCAGCTTTTTCAGTTGGCTCATGCCCAGGGCACATTGAAAATCGGTTAGGCGATAATTGAAGCCAAGAAGTGTCATTTCATAAAACCATGAGTTGGCGGCCTCGCGCTGCCGGTGGTCGGTCGTGATGCCATGGTTGCGGAAGGAGCGCATGATGCGCGCCCATTCAGTGTTGGCGGTGGTGATCATGCCGCCTTCCCCCGTGGCAATATGTTTAACCGGGTGGAAGCTGAACGTGGACAAATCCGCGTCTGCATGCGCGTCACCGGCGCCGCTGCGCGCCCCCAAGGCATGGCAGGCATCGGCCACGATCTTGAGACCGAAAGCCTGGGCGACTTGCCCCAAGCGGTCGTAATCACACAACAGACCGGCGTAATCAACCGCCGCCATGGCCTTGGTCTTCGGCGTCACGAGTCGAGTAATTTGCTCGGGATCAACGCAAAGGGTCCGCGGATCGACGTCGGCGAAAACGGGCGTCCCGCCGCAATAAACCACGGCATTGGCCGTGGCCGCGAAGGTCAACGCGGGGACGATGACTTCGTCGCCCGGTTGGATGCCGAGGACGGCCATGGCGGCGTGCAGCGCCGCTGTGCCGCTGTTGACGGCCACGGCTTCCTTGGCGCCAACAGCCTGGGCAAACGCTTGTTCGAAGGCGGCCACGGTGGGGCCGGTCGTCAGCCAATCGCCGCGCAAGACATCCACGACGGCGGCGACGTCGTCCTCTTCGATCCATTGTCGGCCGTAGGGAATCATCGGCAGACTCATGGGCAATGTTTCTCCACCAATTCGCGCAATTGGGGAATAGTCAACCATTGTGAGTTGCTGTCGCTGGCGTAGCGAAATCCATCGGAAACGGGTTGGCTTCCTGGGATGGCGCTGACCTTCCACCACGGATGCAGCGGTTGAATTAGGTACATGTCGGGCAAATCCAATGTGCTGCGTGCTTCATCCTCGGAAACCAGCACTTCGTGCAGTTTCTCGCCAGGCCGGATGCCAACGTGTTCGACGGAGCATCCCTCGGCGATGGCGGCCACCAAGTCCATGATGTTCATGCTCGGAATTTTAGGAATGAACACTTCGCCGCCGTGCATCCTTTCGATGCAATGAATAACGAAACGGACGCCTTGTTCGAGCGTAATCCAAAACCGCGTCATGCGCGGGTCGGTCACGGTGACCTTGCCGGTTTTTTTTTGTTCTCGGAAGAGCGGAATGACGCTGCCGCGGCTGCCAACAACGTTGCCATAGCGGACGCAGCTAAAGCGAACAGGTTCCGCGCCGCTGTAGGCGTTGGCTTGGATGAAGAGCTTTTCGTGAACCAGTTTCGTGGCGCCGTATAGATTGACTGGATTGACGGCCTTGTCCGTGCTCAACGCCAACACCCGCTTGACTCGATTGTCCAGGGCGGCCTCGATGACGTGGCGCGCGCCTTGGATGTTGGTTTGCACAGCTTCGAAGGGGTTGTATTCACAGGCGGGAACTTGCTTGAGGGCCGCGGCGTGGACGACGACGTCAACCCCATGCATGGCACGGCGGAGTCGATCCACATCTCGAACGTCGCCAATGAAGTAGCGCAAACTCGGATGATCGAACCCTTGAACGCGCATCTCATGCTGTTTCAATTCATCGCGGCTGAAGACAATGAGTTTGCGCGGATGATAATCCCTCAGCATGATCTCGATAAAAGCTTTGCCAAAGGAGCCAGTGGCTCCCGTGACGAGGACGGTGTGATTGGACCAATTCATGAAGTAGTTCCTGATCGAGTGAAGGCGTGCACCTTGATTTCCAGGCCGTCCGGCATGTGCCAGGTATAGGGGATGAGCACGGGCGCGGATTCCCAAGCCAGACTGTCGGCATTTTCGCTGAGCAAGCCAAAATCGCGCATGCGGCCGCTCACGCTGAAAAAGCCGGCTTCTTGCGTGGGAACGATGGGTGTCGCGCCGTTGGCGGCGCGAGCGCCAATGCGAAGCGTGTAGGTCTGGGGCACCAATGGCAGCGAGTGGAACGTGCAGCGGATTCGTCCGCTACCCTCAACGTGATCGGGTCGATGGCCGTCAAACAATTGACTTGCGGAAAGCAAGGGCCCATATTGGCTCAGGATGCCTATCCAAAAATGGGGTTGCTCAATCCGCTCATGGGCGTGAAAGTGGATTTCCACGGTCAGGGAATCGCCAGGCTTGAATTCCGTTGTCGTTTCACCCTGGCGGTTTCGCAGCAGCACTTTGGTGAAAACCAAGGGATCGGCCGAGGCTTGGCCGTTGGACAGATCGAAGCCAGCTTCACCGCTGGCGCCCAGGTATTTGTTGATGACCTCGTCGGGTGGACCGTCGGCGACCAACTGGCCCGCCTCGATCATGAGCGCCCGCTGGCACAGCCCGCGAATCGCCCCCATATTATGGCTCACGAGCAAGACCGTTCGTCCCGTCTTGGCCACTTGTTCCATTTTCCCCAGGCATTTTTTCTGAAAAGACATGTCGCCAACGGCGAGCACTTCATCGACCAGCAAAATATCGGGATCTAAATGCGCCGCCACGCCAAAAGCCAGTCGCATGTACATGCCGCTGGAGTAATGTTTGACCACGGTGTCGAGGAAGCGCTCCACTTCGGCGAAGGCCACGATTTCGTCGAATTTACGAGTGATTTCCGCCTTACTCATACCCAAGATGGCGCCGTTGAGATAAATATTCTCTCTCCCCGTCAACTCGGGATGAAAGCCCGTGCCCACTTCGAGCAAACTGCCTACCCGGCCATGCAGTTCAATGCGGCCTTCCGTGGGTTCCGTGATCCGCGACAGGACTTTCAGCAAGGTGCTTTTCCCCGCGCCATTGCGTCCCACAACCCCCACCACTTCTCCAGCCTTGACGTCAAAATTCACATCGCGCAAGGCCCAGATCGTTTGCGCCGTGGAACCATCCCCAAGGGTGGCCTTTTCTATCAGCCGCTTCGACCAGCGCAGGGGCGCGGCGACGGTCTTCATAATCGCGTCGCGGAGCGATTGATAACGTTCACGCTGACCAATCTGGTAGCGTTTTCCAATGTTGCAAACATGAATGACGCGAGCGGACATAGTTTACCTGTGTGCCGTCACACCACGTCGGCGAAGGTGCGCTCCATTCTGCGGAAATAATAAAGCCCCCCGACCAGGAGCAGCAGCATCATGACGAAGGACGCCGCCATCATCGGGCCGGGAGGGGCCGTGCCGAACAGCGCCCAGCGAAAACCATCGACCACGCCCGCCATCGGATTCAAACCGTAAAGCCAGCGCCATTGCTCCGGCACGATGGTGCTGGGATAGGCGATCGGCGTCAAGAACATCCAAAGCTGGGTGAGAAAGGTCAGGGTGTATTGCACGTCGCGATAAATCGCATTCAGGGCCGCGAGCCACAACCCCACGGCCAGCGACGTGATCAATGCCATGAGGATGAAAAAGGGCAGCAGGATGATCGGCCAGCCCGGCGTTACCTGATACCAAACCATCATGCCGGTGAAGAGCACGGCGGCGATGGCGAAATCGACCAGGCCGCTTAACAGCGGCGCCAGGGGCACGATTAGCCGGGGAAAATAGACTTTGGTGATCAAGTTGCGGTTCGTCACCATGCTCTTGCTGACTTCCGTTAACGCGTAGGCGAACAGCATCCAGGGGAGCAAACCCGAAAAGGCAAACAGGGAATAGCTCAGTTCCTTGCCGATTTTCTGGTCGATCCCGCCCAAGCGGCCGAAAAAGATCGTGAACACGATCATGATGAACAGGGGCTGAATAACGGCCCAGGCCACGCCCAAGACCGTTTGTTTGTAGCGCACGGAGACATCCCGCCACGTCAGGAAGAAGAGCAATTCCCGGTAGCGCCAGAGTTCCTTGAAGTCCAGGGTGCGCCAGCCATGCGTGGGCTCGATGACCAGAGGCGGCGTCGTCGTGGTGGAAGGCGGATCGAGGTGAACCGTTCGCGATGCTTCGGTGGAAGATAGGTGCATGGGGTTTAGGAACGGCTCATAAAGGCAAGGGAATGGTTGACAACCATAGAGTCTTCTGTGCGGACTCCGTCCCCGTGGGTTGCAGCAAACTATTCAACCTCAACGGTGGTCCAGGTTGGATGCGATCGACTCTCCACATCCTTCCATCGGCTCTCGCGACGTCTGGACAAGCGGTGAAGGGACGCGTGTTGTTCACGGCGAATCACTCCGACTTGCCAAGCAGCGCCAAGGTTCGTGGAAGCTGGGAAGCATTCGATATCATCCAGAAGGTCAGTATAACTCCCCCGAAAATGCCCGGCAACGAGCCTGGCCAGTTTCATCGTATCTTTATTCCACGACTTGCCTGGCCTTTTCGGACCAAAGTGAAGACATGGCTTTTGCTTGGGCGGTTGGCCGACGGCGCACACTACCCGGCCTGATCCATGGACTTGCGGTCGTGATCCAACAGCTTGTCCAAATCATGCAAGCGCAGCAACAGCGTGAGCTGATCGCCCGCTTGAAGCGTGTTTTCCGTCCACAGGACGCGGGGCAGGGTGCGGCCATCGCGCTGCCAATGCAAGGGAATGAAGCCCAATTGGCTGGCTAAAGACAGCAGCTTTTGGCCCACCAGGTGATGATGCATGGGGTCGATTTTAAACTCCACCGTGCCGAGCAAAACCCCCTTCACCCAGAACATCCCCAGAATCCGTTCACGGTACAGGGCCGCCACCAGAGCCGGGGCCGCCAGCGAGGCCACCGCGTGGGCATGGCGAATCTGATTGGTTTCCCGCAACAATTTCGCCAACGGTTCATCCTCCAGCCGCATAACGATCCGCTGCTTGGGATTCTGATCCTTGATCATGAGGGCGATTTCCACATTCACCAGATCGTTGCTCGTGGCCAGGATGCAGGCCCTGGCCTCGCGCACCCGGGCGCGCGTCAACATTTCCGGCAGCGTGGCATCGCCGATCAAGACTACGGCCTTGACCCGGCGGGCTTCCACCGTGTGCCGGCTCTCGGCGCGCTCGATGACCACCACGGGGATGTCCCGTTGCCGCAGTTGTTCAACGACGCGAATGCCCAAGCTGCCCAAGCCGCACACGACGACGTGGCCGCTATCCGGAATCCGCCCCACCACGAACGCGCCACCCAGCCGGGCGCGGACCAGATAATTGGTGAGCAGGGCCGTCAACGCCGCCGTCAGCACAATCCCGGCGATGCGCAGGCAAGTGACAAACAGCTTCAGCGCTTCGTCTTTGGCATCCGCCTTCATGTCTGCCGCCGTGGCCATGACGCTGACGGTGCGGTACATGCCCTCGGCCAGGTCGGGCTTGTCGTAGAAATAGAAGATCAGGGCGCTGAGCAAGATCACGACCATGAACAGGCCAAAGACCAGCTTGACGGGCATCTCGATATCCACTAAGGTCCGCCAAACGATCCGGCCGAAGCGGCGCATCCAACTGGCCCAGCGGAGCACGATTTGCTGCTCCTCGCTGGCCAGTTCCCGGAGCTTGGCGACGAGCGGTTCGGGGCCGACGACGATGATGCGATCTCCCGGAAGCAATTGGCCGTCCCAGCGAATCTGCTCGAGCCACCGCCAATCGGAGCCCAGGGGGAGGTGTGAAGGGGAGGAGACCACCGCCGAAGGGGTCAGCATCTCCGCCTCGCGCGTTTCATGCCCCACCACCTCGACCCCGAAATGTTGCTTCAGTTCATCGAGGGTATGTCCGACCCAGGGATGCCGGGCCGTCACTTTCAGCTCGGTGATTTCATAGCCTTGTCCAAGCGATTGAAAGGAGCCAAGCGAATCCCCGGCCAGGGCCGTCAGGGCGAAGATGGGGGCCGTGAGAGCGGATTTGCTGAGCAGATGCAATTGGGGCAGCCCCTTGCCCAAGCGCTGAATGAGGTTTTGATTGAAAAACCGCGCGACGATGCGGACGTCCTTGTTGAGCTTGCAAACGGCCAGGGCGGTCGTCAGGTTGACGACGTCCTGCTTGGTCAAGATCATCACGGCCTGCGCCGATGCCACCCCAGCGGCCTGCAGGATATTCGGGTCGCGGCAGTCGCCGCGGATCAGTCGAGCGGAGCCGAGTCGTGGATCGTGCGGATCGCAGGCCATGTCGATGGCGCTGATCGTCCAGCCCAGGCATTGCAAATGCTCCAAGACCATCCAGCCGACCTGGCCCAAACCGCAAATGATGACGAGGCGCGAACCCTGCATGGACACCCTTTCCGATTGGCGGTGAAGAGGATTATTGTACCCTGATTCGCCCCGACGTGCTGATATTCCCCTCAACTTGCTCAAGGAATTGCGATAGGATTAGAATAGGACGGGGAAGGTGGGAGGAGATGCGATGATTACGACAACGGAGTGGACAAACATCATTCAGTGCATGCTCGCCTATTTAATCTACATGAGCCTCGGAGCCAATGCCCTGGTCACGGCGGAGGAGGTTCGCGAGGGTCAATTCTTTCTCCAGGCCGCTCAGCGGATGATCGCCGAGCAACGCTGGGAGGAAGCCAACCGCTTGTTGCAGCAAGCACGCCGCCGCGAACCGAATCAGCCGCAAGCCCTGGTCGGCCTGGGCCAGGTCGCCCGGCACAAGGGCGAATGGCGGCTGGCTCAATCCTACGTCTCCGAGGCGCTGCGACTGACTCCCGAGGACGTCGACGCCATGGTGTTGGACGCCGAAGTAAAACATTTTCGGGGTTACGATGACCTGGCCTTGGACCGGCTGCAGCGGGTGCTTCAGCTTGAATCCAAGCATCCGCAGGCGTCTCTGATACGGGCCAAAATCTTTCTCAAACAACAGAAAACGACCGATGCGGTCATGGATTTAACGACCCATCTCCGGCTCCAACCCAAGGACCTCGAAGCTCGCCGACTCCGAGCGCAGGTTCATCTTCAGTTGCAACAACATTTGGAGGCTTTGCAAGATTACAATCTGCTGGTGGAAATGGAACCCGATGCCTTTCTGAACTGGAAGGAACGAGCACGGGTGCTGAATCAATTGGAGCGCTGGTCCGACGCCGCGGCCGATTACTCGCGAGCCTTGAAGCTCAAACCGGACGAATATGAACTCTACTGGCTGCGGGCCTTAACCCACTTTCAGCTCGATGATTTTCAAGCCTGCATTCGCGACTTGAACCGCTACCTGGTGACGAATCCCCAGTCGGAAGCGGCCTTGATCAAGCGCGGCGAAGCCCACTTTCGGTTGGAGAACTGGGAAGCTGCGTTGAAGGATTATCAAGCCGCCATCAAAATCCGGCCCGACAACGACAACACCTGGGTCGAGATCGGCCGGGTGTACGAAAAGATGCATCGCAACGAGGAGGCCCTGGCCACCTACAAAAAGGTCATCGAACAAGAGCCGAACCAGCATCGGGCCAGGCTCTATTTGATCCTGCTGCATCAAAAATTGGATCAATTGGATGAGGCCCTGGAGGGAGCGAATCACCTGGTCAAGGTGTTTCAAAGCTTCGAGAATGTACCGCAAATGCCCCTGATGTTGCGCCTGCGCAGCAACATTTTGGGACAGATGGCCCGGGACGTGGAAGCCCTGAAGGATCTCAATCGAGCCATTGAGCTGGATGAAGAGGATGCCTTGTCCTATGTCGCCAGGGCGGCCATTCATCGGCGGCAACAACAACCAGCCCTGGCCCTGCAAGACCTGAATCGAGCCGCGCAGCTCGAACCCAGGGAAAGCCACGTGTTCACGCAGCGGGCAAGCTACCATGTCAGCCAGCGGCAATGGGCCTTGGCCAAGGAAGACTATGCCCGGGTCGTGGCCATGCCGCCCAAGCAAGTGTCCGAGCTGACCCGCACCTATGCCAGGATCAATCGCCACTTCATGGACAAGGAGTTTGCCGAGGGAAAGCGGCTGGCCGCGGCGGCTCGCCAAAACCGGGAGAAGGATTCGGATTGGCTCTATGATTTGGCTTGCGCCTTGTCCATCGGCGCCGAAGTGGCCCAGCACTCAGGCCCTGAGTTCGCGCAAGAAGCCCATGAGCTGCAAGAACTTGCGTGCGATACCCTAGATCAAGCCTTTGCTCATGGTTACACCCATCGAGCCCATTTGCGGCTCGATCCTGACTTCGTTTCCCTTAGGGATTTGCCCCGTTTCCAGAAACGAGCCCAACTGGATTCAGCCAAATGAGAGCGCTGCACCATTTTCATCCCACGATGAATCCCTCTTCATTCTTCGCGAAAAGTTGATGAGAACCGCTACTTTTGGCATCCCATGTTGTTAGAATGATCGTGGAAATGGTTCCATATTGTAATCACATCAAGGGGTGAAACATGTCTGGTTGTCGAGCTCTCGTAGCCGTACTCGCATTCGGTTTGATTGTTGGCCCGGCACTCGCGCAAGGTGGTCGAGGTCAGGGCGGTGGTCGTGGCCAAGGGATGGGCATGGGCATGGGCGGCGGCCTGATGCTGCTCTCCAGCAAGGACGTTCAAACGGACCTGAAACTTTCCGAAGAACAAGTGGCCAAGGTCAAGGGTATTCAAGAAAAACAACAAAGCATGATGCGCGAATTGCGCGACCTGAGCCGCGAGGAAATACGCGAAAAGATGCAGGAAAATCAGCGCACCATGCAGGATGAACTCAACAAAGTTCTCAATGAAGATCAACAGAAGCGTTTGAAGCAGCTCAATTACCAATACACGCAGCGCAACATGGGCATGGGCGCCTTGATTCGCAATCGCGACGTGGCCTCGGCCTTGGAGGTCACCGACGAACAGAACGACGCCCTCCGCGCCATCCAGGAAGACATGCAGAAGATGATGCAGGAGATGCGCGAAGGCGGCGGCGGCGACTTCCAGGAAATGCGTTCCAAGATGCAGGAAATGCGCAAGGCCAATGACGCCAAGATCGAAAAGATGCTCTCGGACTCCCAGCGCAGCAAGCTCAAGGAACTCTTGGGCGAACCGTTCAAGGGCGAATTCCCCGCTCCGGGTCGTCGTCCTGGCGGTGGCGGCAACTAGTCCACCCTTTGACAATTTCCTATATCATCAACAACCTTGAACCCGCGAGTGACCCCGCTCGTGGGTTTCTTTTTGTTTTCCAACGCCAAAGGAACCCTCATGACCCCGCCTTGGGCCTTGATCTGGGACATGGATGGCACGCTGGTCGACACGGCCAGGCTCCATTTTGAAGCTTGGCGTGCGACTTGCCTTGAACTGCATCATAACTTCACCGAGGCGGACTTCGCCGCCACGTTTGGCCGGCGGAATCCTGAAATCCTGGATCATCTCTTCGGTCGGCGCTTTTCCGAAGACCAGGTCCAGTCGATCGGCGATCGCAAGGAGGCGGCGTATCGTGAGGCAGCGGCCAAAGGCGGCGTCTTTCTGCTGCCTGGCGTTTGGGATTTGCTCCAAGCGGGACGGGTGCATGCCGCCCGGCAGGCCGTGGCATCGAGCGCCCCCAAGGCCAATGTCGAGCTGATCATGGAACTTACCCAAACTAGGGACTTTTTTAACGAAACCGTCGCCATGGAAGATACCCAGCGCGGCAAACCCGATCCCCAGGTGTTCTTGATCGCGGCGGAGCGTTTGGGCGTTGAGCCTGGCCGATGCGTGGTGTTTGAGGACGCGGTGGCTGGCGTTCAAGCGGCCAAGGCGGCGGGGATGGCCTGCGTGGCCGTTCACTTCGTCGGCCACCATCCTCCTGAAAGGCTACGTGCCGCCGGGGCGGATTGGGTCGTCCCAACGTTGGCGGAGATTCACGTCGATGAGTTTCGGCGGCGCGTTGGCTTCGCCATTGACGCGATGTAAGCGTTGCTGCCCATCCTCGGAATAGGGGGAATCCGAGCGCCTCCAGCGATCCGGCGCCACCAGCGTCCATTCATCCTTGAAGAGCGGCAGTTGAACGGCCTCGTCGCTGGCGGACTCCCAACATGCCACCCAGTCGTTCCAGCGAATCGGCTGCGATTGATAAAGCAGCCGATCCATGCGAATCGTCGGCCAAGCGTCGGCCAACTCCCTGGGCTTCGCCTTGGGTTGCAGCGTGCGCCGCCAAAGGCGCAGATCGTAGAGCACCACTTGCCCCTCGCGCGGCTCAGGCCAAATCGTCAAGCCATCGTCGGTGATGTCGTAGGAGGGGCTGCGAGGATGAAACTGCTGTTCCAATTGCTCCCGAATGATGTCCACGCCTGATAGCTTGTACCATCCCGCCAGGGCATTGAGTGCCTGGCGGCGCGCCGGCGGAGTCACTTTGTCCAGCCAGCCCACTTTTTGCATGCCGGCCAAAAGCCAGCCGGAATGTTCATCCAAGTCGATCCACACGGGCAGGTCGGGATGTTCGGCGTGTTTCAGCTCGATGGCCACGCGGTTGCTCGAAAGCTGAATCGCGCCGACGGCCAGCGGTTGTTGGCTCCAGGCGGGGAGTTGGTGCAACAGGGCAATGAATTCGCGATCCAGGGCGAGCCGAATCGACTTGGCCACTTCCCGCAAGGCTTGACGATAGGTGCGCGCCGATCGCCATTGTCCCGTGTAATAGGCCTGCCGTTCGGCGCGGCGGAGGGACGTGAACAGCTTGGGCACGGTGCCCGAATGAAAACCGGGTCGCAGCAGCAGGGGCAGCGTTTCGCCATGGTGGCCGATCATGACGGGCTTGAGCCGATCCGGTCGATTGGAAGCGAAGATGCGCCAATTGCCCTTCATTTCCCACACCAGAAAGGCAAAGGCCGAGGGCAGCAGATAGAGCGTGGGCAGAATGATGGCGTAAGTCACCAGAATGGCCAAACCCCACCCCATCACCAGGCTGATCTGATTGATCATTTCCTCGTGCTCAGGGGTCAAGGGCGTCAATTGGCCGATGTAAAACGGGTACATGAATTTGGCCGCCAGCGAGGAGAGGGGCAGCTTCAAAGGATTGATGCTCGGTTCGATCATCGTCAGAAAATAGAGCCTGATCAAATAACCGAAGGGGAACCAGGCCACGCCCATGAAGGCGCGGAGCACCATCAGCAGCCGGCCCTCGCCGCTCTTGAAGCGCAGCCACTCGTCGATGGTGTACAGCACGTACTCCACGGCCTTGGAGAATTGCTGGAACACCGTCAGAATCCAGCGAAATATCCCCTGGAGCACATCGAACCGCAGCCAGCGATAGAGAAAGATGACGATCTCCATGAAGGCTTCGCTGAGGAGCAGGCCATACTTGGAGTTCATCAAGATGACCATGCCCAGGAAGGTCAGCGTCGCCCATTCGGGTCGGGCGATCGTCGCGGGCCAGATGATCCAAATGACCATCGACGCCAAGAGCGGCTTGAGCACGTACCACAGAAACAGCTTGTAGCTCCAACTGTTCAAGATTTCCTGCAAGACCGGCCATTGCAGCAGCTTGCGCGGCCATTCGTAGCAGATCAAGCGCATGGCCCGGTAGAGCCAGCGGCCCAACTCCGCCAGAAAATGGCGCAGGGATTCGCTATGGGTCAGCGCCAGGAAAAAGGCCCCCAAGAGGAGGAAGCTCCATTGCACGTGGAGGCTCCAAGCGGGGGAACGCGGCTGCGCGGCTGAAGCAGCGGGGATGGCTGCACCGGCTTCCGCTTCCCCATCGGCGATGGACGCCGCGGCTTCAGACGCGGCTATCTCGCCTCGCCCCATCCAGGCATTGATCGAAGGCAGAATGAAAAACTCGACCATGGCCAGCAGCACATAGGCCCCGCCGAAGGGGATGATCAGGTTTTTCGTCACGAAACGGCCCGTCGACGTCCCGAAGAGCAGAGCGCTCAGGCCCTCCAGCCAGCGCAGATAGAATTCCCCCCGGCGATACACGCCGTCCATGACGGTCGTCAGCCGGCGATCGAGCCGCAACAGCGAGTCGCCCCGCCAGAAGGCATAGGGATCGTTGAGGTCCTCGAGCTTCAGTTGGTTGCGCGAGAGCGTGTCGCGGAGGTCGGCGAAGGAGAAAAAGCCATACTCCGTGATCCGGTCGAGCAATTCCTCGATCAGCTTCTGTTTGGCGACGTTTTCCGGCACATTGTTCGGCAAAAGTCCCACGTCATAGAGCGCATCCGCCAGCAGGGGGCGAAAGCGTTCACGGAGATGTTGCTCGGAGGTTTCCTCGGCAACTTGCAGCAGCCGCACCAATTCTTGACGATCATCATCGCTGATGCGGGCCAGGGTGAGCCGCTGGGCGGCGCTGCGCAAATGTTTCGTCATGCGGACGATGCGCAGGCTGTGCAAGGGGCGTTTGAGGGGACGGTGCCCCGCGGAGATGATCCATTCGACGATGTCCAGGGCGAACAGTTCCTTTTCATACTCGACGCAGACTTTTTGCAAGTCGTAGAGCAGGCGGGCTTCAAAGGGCCAGCGGCCCTGATCCGCCTTTTCGAGCAGCGACGGCAGCACCTTGATCCAAGCTTCGGTGGTCGCCTCGTCCATCTGCAGGGCCGCCTTGAGCCGCTGCGTCAGATGCTGCAAATCGAGCAGGGCCGCATCCTTGGTTTCCTGAGTCAGCGCGGCTGGGGCGACGCGGGCCGCCTTGGTGCGGAGAATCGCGGCGCGCACCGAATCGCCGGCCCGGGCAAAGCGCCGCGCCTGCGCCAGCAGCTTCAGGAAGTAATCGTTGGATTCATCCGAACTGGTATCGGTGCGGACCACGGGGCTGGGAGCGCCCTCGGGCCGGGTCCGCTTGAAGACCGCCTCGGCGTCGACGTCATGGGCGATCAGGGCGTCGACCGCGGCCAGGTTGCGGATGGCGGGGAAATAGGTGTTCAGCAAGTTCGGCCAGAAGTAGCGAATCTCCAGATAAACGGCAACGAATTCCATGTAGACGTGAACGTCGTCTTGCGGCTTGACGAGATAGTTTTCCTGATGCAGGACGCTGCGGATTTCCTCGAATTCCGTCTGCCCGATGGCGTCGATCCGCGACCGCACGCTGCTGCTGTTCAGCCGCCCTTTGCTCGCCTGGGATTGCAATTCCATGTCGACGTGGGCATGGAACAAATAGCGCCAATATTTGAGCAGAATGGATTCCTGGTCGGTGCCTTGCAAGGTTTCAGCCGTGGGGCGCTGCAACAGGATGACCGTTTCCGGCAAACGGCGGTCGGGGGGCAGGTCCAGCTTTTCTTGTTCCACTTCGCGGAACAGGGTTTGCCGATCGAAGACGTGGCACTGCTCATGCGGAACGTGCACCCACAGTAGCGGTATGTGATACACCCGCTGAATCATCCCGCGCATGATCCTCGGCGACACGAGCAAAACGCCCGGGTCCACCTTGGTCAGGATGTTGTGCAGTTCTTCCAGTTTCACGATGGCCCCGGAACGAGATGGGCAAAGGGGGCGTTCCCCCCTAATGAAAGGTCGTCTTTGGCCCCGTCGGCGACGTCTCCCCTAGCGCTTATACCTCATTGCCAAGGCCCAACGCAAGCCAGCGTCCTTGAATTCTTCAGTTACCCATGACCGGGCCGCCACGCAAGATGACGGGGATTCCCTTTTTTCCAGCTAAATGTGTGGTTTTGTCGAGAAGGGGGGGAAGAGGCTGGGCAAGCGACGTCACTCGCCGATCAGGTCGGCTTCAGAAGTGATGATAAACCGATGAGCTTCCTTGGGGGTTTCCCGTAACCGCAATTCGTCCAGGAAGCCGGGGATGAGGAGCAATCGGGAAAGCCGGGCCAGCAACCGCAGATGAATGGCGGAATCCTGGCCGCAAACGAGGAAGAACAGGTCCGTCAGCGCGCCCCGTTCGGAGCCAAAGGGAATGCCGGAGAGGCTGCGGCCAAAGGCGACCACCGAATCCCCCAGCGACTGCGGCAGCGGACGATGCGGATGAGGAAAAGCCACGCCCACGGGCAGAGCCGTCGAGGCCAGGCTTTCACGCTGCTCGATGGCGGCGAGGATCGCTTCGGGCTGATAGACGTGGCCCGATTGCTCCGCCAACTCGACCAGCTCGCGCAGCAGCCCCGGCTTGCTCCGCGACTGCAGCGGCACCGCCACGCAGGACAGCGGCAGATACAAGCTCAGCAGCGCCTCCGCCCCTTCATGCAGCGGCGGCCCTTCCAACCGCGTCAGCTCCTCCTCTGTGTAGGCATGAAGCTGATCCTCGATCCAGTGCGTGATCTCCGTCCGGGAGAAACGCCATTGATCCCCCACCTTGCGGCCAGGCAAATAGCCCCGGCTCGCCAGGCGGATGACTTCCTTCACGTTTCTCCCTAGAAGATCAGCCACTTCCAAGGGTTCCATGTTTTCCTGCATCATGGCGTCAATGCTCCCCCGAAAGGCGGCCTCATGCGGAATCGGTGCGTTCTTGCGTCAAGAGGCCGGGCAAATCGAAACCGCGCCCGCCTTTGAGTAATTGTTGCTGCGCCTGGGTCTGCTGCCCCAATCCCCAGAGCCGAATGAAACCCTTGGCCGCTTCGTGGTCGAATTGATCGCCCGTCTCATACGTGGCCAGGTGCTTGCTGTACAGGCTGAATTCGCTCTGGCGGCCGACGACCACGGCGGCCCCCTTGAACAACTTGACCCGCGTGCGGCCCGCCACATAGCGCTGATTGCTGGCGATAAAGGCCGCCAGGTCCTGATGCAGGGCGCTGAACCACAGTCCGTTGTAAATCAGGTCGGCATACTCCTGGCTGACAAGGGCCTTGAACCGCTGCGCCTGCTTGCTCAGGCATAGGGATTCCAACTCCCGATGGGCCAGATGCAGGATCACCGCCGCGGGGGCTTCGTAAATCTCCCGCGATTTGATGCCGATCAGGCGGTTCTCGACGTGGTCGATCCGCCCCACGCCATGCCGGCCGCCGATCTCATTGAGCTGCTCGATCAGCGGCACGCCATCCAGCTTTTTTCCATTCAGCCCGATCGGCCGGCCATGTTCCCAATCGATCTCCACGTACTCCGGTTCGTTGGGCGCGGTGAGAGGATTGGCTGTCCACTGATAGGCGGCTTCGGGCGGTTCGATCCAGGGGTCCTCGAGGATGCCCGCTTCGACGCTTCGGCCAAACAGGTTTTGGTCGATGCTGAAGGGTTTCTCCGCCGTCGCCTCCACGGGGATGTTGTGCTTCTTGGCGAAGGCGATTTCCTCATCCCGCGTCATTTTCCATTCGCGCACTGGAGCGATGATCCGCAGCGTCGGCGCCAGCGTTTGAAAGGTCACATCGAATCGGACCTGATCGTTGCCCTTGCCGGTGCAGCCATGGGCCACTGCCTTGGCGCCGTGTTCCTTGGCGGTATCGACCATCAGCTTGGCAATGAGGGGGCGGCCCAGCGCCGTCGCCAACGGATATTTGCCTTCATACAAGGCGCCCGCCATAAGGGCCGGCCAGATGAAACAATCCACGAACAAGTTGCGGGCATCCATGGCCACCGCGGCCACGGCCCCGGTCCGCATGGCCTTCTGGCGGATTTTCTCGATGTCCTCTCCTTGGCCCAGGTCGACCGTGAACGTCACCACGTCGAGGTCGTATTTCTCCCCCAGCCAGGGAACCATGACGGACGTGTCTAGTCCGCCGCTGTAGGCCAATACCACTTTGTCTCGTGCCATGCTGCTCTCCTCTTTGCAAACAATTATATTACGAGATGGAGCCGCCAGTGCTGGAGGTAGAGAGGAAATGTCGCGCCATGAAGCGCTTCAGGCTGCAAATCCCGCGCACCCTTTGGGATGAAATGATCGCCCATGCCCGCGCCTCGGCCCCGCTGGAATGTGTCGGGTTGTTGGTGGGTTCAGCGGATGGGGTGGTCAAGGATCGTTACCCGCTGATCAACGCGCTCGCTTCGCCCGCCGCCTTCGAATCCGACCCGCGAAGCATGCTCGAGGCGGAGAAGCGCCGCCGGGCCGCGGGTTGGGATTGGCTGGCGGTATATCATTCGCATCCGACCAGCGCCGCCATCCCGAGCCGCAAGGACGTGGAGCAGCATCTTGCGGCAGAGGTGGTCTGCCTGATCATTTCGCTGGCCGGCCCTGACGCTGTGATCGCGGGCTATTGGATGTTGCCCGCTGGCTTCGAGCAGGCAACGGTGGACTGCGTGGCGTGACGCTGCCGTGACGATCCTGGGCAACACTGTTGAGCACGAAGACGCCCATCTCTGTGCGGCGATCGCTGGGAAGACAACATTCTAACCAAAGGTAAAGCAAGTCATATGAGATGAAATAATCTCCTTAAAGCCTTGCGCCATCGATCTGTACTGCGATGGCTAACAAGCCCATTGATTACGGATAAATGCTGGCATATCCTGTTGATCTAAGTCAAATAGGCTGCATGGCATGCAGGAAGGCCTGCTCCTGTTCAGCCATTGAGTTCTTTACTCGCAGCTTGGAGTCGGAACAAATTGACACGCCGCTCGTTATGATTGGCTGGTGTTGCGGTTGGTTGCCTGTGTTTTGGTTTGGGGAATGATTTGTCAGCACAGAATAAATCCAGCGGCAACGGCATGGACCCCAAGGTCGCGACAGCATGGAAACGTGCGGGATTTGAAACGGGGTGGATCGGAATTGAATTCGGCACCGAAATCATCAAAGAATTTTTAACGGAGCGAACCAAGCTGGACACGGCGCTTCCCTGCTTCGCCGGCTGGCCGTTAACGAGCATGAACAACCTTCCCGAACCAAGCACGGACTTCGCGATCAGGTTCGATGTGCTTATAAATCGTAATCCCAAACTGCTCAACAGCCGAGTGCAAGTCACGGAAAACATGATTAAAGAACTGGCTCGTTTTAAGAAGCTTAAACACTTGGAGGTGGGGGTAAAGGGGAATGCCGCGTTCCTAACGGCCATCAGCCAACTGCAATCCTTGGAGACGCTGTATTTGAGTCTCAGCAGCGATGATAAAACTAGCCTGAAGCCGATCGGCGGCTTGCATCAACTTAGACATTTGGGGCTCGCGAGCAGCGCGGTCAACAACACGGGCATGCCAGCGGTCTTGGCGGGCAAATCAGGAGGCATTAATGACCGTGACCTGAAGGACCTTGGGGCTTTACAGAATCTCGAGGTGCTTAATCTCCGCAATTCACAAGTAACCGATCAGGGCCTCAAAAGCTTGGCCAGTTTCGCTAAGCTTAAAGTGCTCGATTTGAGCTTTTCTCCCATCACCGATGAAGGCTTGAAAGATCTCACCGCGCTCAAGCAACTCAAAGTCCTTTACCTGGACAATAATGTGAAAATCACGGACAAGGGCGTCTTGGCCTTGGCTCCACTTACCAAATTGGAACGCGTTTTCGTCCGGGACACGTTTGTCACGGGAGAGAGTATTCGCGCCATGGAGAAGCTGAATCCCAAGCTGCGCATCATCATCCGCTGAAGGATGTTGAACGGCCTGTCAGTAACGGCTTATTCGACAATGCTATGTCATAATCTCGCGGCCCCGCCGTCGTCAAGTTTGGCGGAGCTTCCCTGTGACAGCGGGATGTCAGCGAGCAGTTTGCGGGTTGGGGTTTGCTACCGCGCACGGGCGGAGGAGCCTCCGTGGCACCGGGCAGGGCTTCTGTTAGCAAATGCACTTCGGTTTTCATGTTTCAGGCCACATGATTGTGCCCCCACGCAACAGATCAGCAATTACTTCGTGTGAGGAAAAGGCATCTTCTAGTATTTTAACAAAGAATAGGGCATCGAAAGATTCGATTGGGCGGTCGCCTTTTAGCCATTTGTTCACTAATGTGCCGAATACCAAGCCGACTAATTCACGAGTAACCGAGTTGGATATTGTTTTCTGATAATTGATAGCTTCTTCATGATTAAGAACTGTGATTGGCATTAATCAATCTCCCTCATTACTGAATAGTTGAGTTCATATTTCCCGGTTTGAGGATTGATGCGCAAAGCTCCAACTGCGGGGTTTGACTGCAACATTTGCCCATTCGGTCTTATGGCAAATATGTTCTCTGCATTCCGTCCGATAAAGGCGATAGTTCCATCACTAAGCACCGTTCGGTTAGCCTGCCAGCTTGGATGTGCATTTGAAATCTGACGCGCCATTCCTTCAAAGAAGTCTGCCAGTTGTGCTTGGCTTGCATTACGGTTGACTCGCATCCAACCTTGCATTTCCAAGAACATTTCTTTTATGCTCCCCTGTCGAAGCACAGGGATTCCAAGACGAGCACCTACTTCCGGAGGAGTTGCTCTCTTAGGTAACTGCACCCATGGCGGTGGCGTGCCGGGCAGTAGCGGCTTCGTTGTCCCCAGGGCGCCAGCATCTGCCGCGAGCTGAGCGCCGCCCATGCAACGGCGACCTCGTGGCAAAGTTAAGAATCAAACAATTCTGGGCGATTCACTTGGCAGGCAGAGTGGTCGCCGGGCTGTGCATGATGACTATGCCCCTGTTGCTTCTTATTGTGTGCTGGGGCTACGCTCACAGCTTGACAGCATTATCGTTAGTTCATGCGCAGCTTCTCGAAACTGTCTCTGGCTTTCTTCATCAAGGACTCGCCCATCAACTGTGGCAGTGACTACGCCACTCGAGATATTGCGAGCTGCACTCATTAAGGCAGTCAACACTTCATTCGCAATTACATGTTCATCGACCTTCATTACTGGAATATCTAGTCCCTGCATCCACTTGCACCTTTCAATGAATTGAAAGGAAGCGGGCGTTTCTTTCACCAATGCTAGAACATGATCCATGAGATTCCAGTAAACCCAATTTGAAACCTCCCATCGCTTGTTGTCGTCGATCGTGATGATTCCTGCCATTTTAGAACCCAATTCGGATGATTCTTGCAAGTTGTGCCGGACTCAAAGTTGCCAAATGACTATTGACAGCAGCTATCTGAGCTGGGGTGAATCCAGTGAGGTCGATAACAGTAAAGTCGGTGGACTTCAACAAATGATCGTCAATTGATGCCAAGAATTTCTTTTGATCCCAGAATTTCGAGGCAACGGGTTTGCCGAGCGCATCGTAAGTTCGCCCTAGTTCGTCCACATATTCCGCTCCGATGTGTGGTGACTCCTTGAGTGACTTCCCAAGTTGTGCTTCAAGACGTTGCCCGGTCGCAAGTTCATCTGCCGTTAGCCGAGTAGAACTTCCGAGTCCTGAGTTTGGCGCAAGCGTCTTTGCCGTGGGCGGCAGCTGCACCTTCGGCGGCGGTTCAGGGACCGCCGGAGAGGGAGATTTTGGCGCCGATTGGTTTGGAGGCGGAGCCTGATGCGGTGGCTGATTCGCCTGAACGCTCGGCGGCACTTCCTCCGTCGCGGCATCGCCTGAGGCCTTGCGG
>JAANMY010000199.1_pt1 | contig 86295 bp, 80 predicted proteins | sample 7279691 | NCBI WGS metagenome assembly JAANMY01 (sample SAMN14094543, study PRJNA606508) | bioreactor metagenome | isolation source: A lab-scale SPAN reactor treating ammonium-rich wastewater day 388 | place: Ireland: Galway | collected 2018-02-07 | reverse complement strand
GGGGTGAAACCCCAGCCTACCGGGCGACGGGATTGGGGGCGGCGACGCCGGGCGTTCTTGGTCGGGTGAGCCGGTGAGACAGGGGCCGACCCGGGCCTGTCGGGAGATGATGTGCGGGAGGGAGTCCGTCCCGCCCCCTGCAGCGGGTCGCGGGACCATCGGGGATCGGACGGGCGCGCGCCCTGCCCACGCGGGAGGGGCGGCGACGCCGGGCGCGCCTCGCGGGAAGGTGGCAGGGTATCGGGGCCTTGCGGGTTGCGGTGGTGAGGGGAAAGCCCACCCTACCGGGCGCGGGTGCGGGGCCAACGGGTTGGAGGCGTGGCCCCACAGCCCAGGGGCCTCGCTTGCGCGGCGCAGGATGGGGTTTCACCCCACCATCGCGCCCGGGCCTGTGCCGGAGGCCGGCCTCCACAGCCTAAGGCGCCGCTTGCGCGGCGTAGGGTGGGGTTTCCCCTCACCATCGCGCCCGGGCCTGTGCCGGAGGCCGGCCTCCGCAGCCTAAGGCGCCGCTTGCGCGGCGTAGGGCGGGGTTTCACCCCACCTCCGCGACCCCGCCTATTTCGGGTGCCGGGCCTTGCAGGCCCAGCGGCCGCTGTCGCGGCTCCAGTATTCGGCCTCGATCCCGGCGGCGGTGAGCAGGCGCCATTGGCCACGGGCGCGGGTCAGCGCCGCCTCGTCGAGACCGTCGAACACGATGCACAGCCGTTCGAGGCCGCGCGCCTCGTCCGGTGTCACCTCGGCGCCGTCGAGCGCCACCAGACAGCCGGGGCGGTTGGGCAGCGCGGTCGCGGGTGTCGCGTCGCAGGTCAGCAGGCAGGGCTGGTCGGCGTCATGCGGCCCGCCCGCGATCCCGTGCGGCAGAAAACCGTCGCCCAGCCAGAGCATCCGGTCCAGCGCCTCGATGCGGGCCGGATCGGCACCGCGCAGCGCCACGTTCAGGCCGATCTCGTTGGCCTTGCCGATCAGCACCGGCAGCAGCCCTTCGAGCGGGTCTTGCGTCAGGTGATAAAAGCGCGCGGTGGCCATGGCTCAGACTCCGGGGCGAGGATGGGCAGCCGCCATGCTCAGCCCTCGAACCTTGCGCGCACCAGCGCGTCGAGCGTGCGCACGCCCCAGCCGGTGGCGCCCTTGGGGGCCAGCCCGCCCTCGCCGCCCGGATAGGCGACCCCGGCGATGTCGATATGCACCCAAGGCTGGCCCTTTTTCACGAAGCGCTGCAGGAATTGCGCGGCGGTGATCGCCCCGCCATAGCGCCCGCCGGTGTTCTTCATATCGGCCATGCGGCTCTTGATGAGCGCGTCATAGGCCGGGGCCAGCGGCAGGCGCCAGGCGCCTTCGCCCTGCGCGTCGGCGGCTTTCAGCAGGGCGTTGCACAGCGCATCGTCATTGGCGAAAACGCCCGCGTTTTCATGGCCCAGCGCCACGACGCAGGCGCCGGTCAGGGTGGCGAGGTCGATCATCGCCGAGGGGGCGAAGCGTTCCTGCGCGTACCAGAGCACATCGGCCAGCACGAGGCGCCCCTCGGCATCGGTGTTGATGATCTCGATCGTGTCGCCCTTCATCGAGCGCACCACGTCGCCGGGGCGCTGCGCCTTGCCGTCGGGCATGTTTTCCACCAGCCCGACCAGCCCGACGACATGCGCCCGGGCCTTGCGCGCGGCGAGGGCGCGCATGGTTCCGGCGACGGTGGCCGCGCCGCCCATGTCGCAGATCATCTCTTCCATGCCGCCCGCCGGTTTGATGGAAATCCCGCCGGTATCGAACACGACCCCCTTGCCGACCAGCGCCAGCGGCGCCCCTTCGGCGCCGTTCCATTCCATCACCACCACCTTGGAGGGGCTTTCGGACCCCTGCCCCACGCCCAGCAGCGCCCGCATGCCGAGTTCGGCAAGTTGCGCCTCGTCGAGGACTTCGACCTTGAGGCCGAGGCTGCGCATCGCCAGCAGGCGGTCGGCGAATTCGGTGGTGGTCAGCACATTGGCCGGGTCATTGACCAGATCGCGGGTGAAATGCACGGCTTCGGCGCGCGACAGCGCCTCGGCGCAGGCGGATTGCGCGGCGGCGGGATCGGCGAGCGACAGGGTGACGGCGCCGGGGGTCTTGGCCGGTTCGGCGCGGATGGCAAAGCTGTAGGCGCGCAGGCCCAGCCCCTCGACCAGATCGGCCAGCGGTTTGACGCTGCGCGCGAGGATCAGCGCGCCTTTGGGTTTGAGGGCGCGGGCGATGCCGGCCCCGGCCTTGCGCGCGGTGGCGGCGTCGGATTTCTTCGGCAGGCGGATCAGGTGGACGGCGCTGGCGGCCAGGCCCGCGGGAAAGGCGAGATCGAGGCCCTCGCCGGGTTTGACCTCGGCCCAGAGGTCGGAGGCGAGGGCGCGGCTCAGCGCGCCGCGGGTCAGCCGGTCGAGGCGCCGGGCCTCGGGATCGAGGGCGGTATCGGCGAAGGCAATGACGCGGCCCGGGTGGCTGGCGGCATCGGCATCGGCGACGAAGTGGAATTCGGGAAGGGCCATGGGATCGTCCTGGATCGTTGCGCCCCGAGCCTAGCCCGGCGCCGGGCGGATGGCCAGAGCGGTGCCGGAAACCGGGAAATCGCGGTTTCACCGGGCGAAGATTGCGTCTAGATTGCGCGCGTTCAAGGCAGGCACAGGGGGCCGCGTGTCACGGCTGGATCGGTACATTCTGGCGCAGCTTCTGTGGGTGTTCGGCTTTTTCTCGCTGGTGCTGGTGTCGGTCTATTGGGTGAACAAGGCGGTGCGGCTGTTCGACCAGTTGATCGGCGACGGCCAGCCGATGTCGGTGTTTCTGGAATTCACCGCGCTGAGCCTGCCGATGCTGATCCGCACGGTGCTGCCGATCTCGGCCTTTGTGGCGGCGGTCTATGTGACGCTGACCTTGCTGCGCAACAGCGAGATCGCGGTGTTGCAGGCGGCGGGGATCTCGCCGTTGCGGCTGGCGCGGCCGGTGGTGATCTTCGGGCTGATCGTCACGGCCTTTCTGATCGTGCTGATGCATTTCCTGATCCCCGAGGCGCGGGCGGAATTGTCGCGTCGCCAGTCCGAGGTGGCGCAGAACCTGACCGCCAGCCTGCTGCAGGACGGGGTGTTCCAGCATCCGGCCGAGGGAATCACCTTTTTCATCACCGAGATCACCCCGGAAGGGGCGATGCGGGGGATCTATCTGTCGGATGCGCGCAGCCAGTTGCAGCGGATTGATTATACCGCGCGCACGGCGCTGATCGTGCCCGAGGCCTCGGGGCCCAAGCTGGTGATGATCGACGGGCAGGCGCAGGTGCATGACCGGCGCACCGGGCGGCTGTCGGTGACGGGGTTCGGCGATTTCACCTATGATCTGAGTTCGATGGCCGGGCCCGCGGGCCGCGGGCGGTCGGTGCAGGAATTGCCGTCGGGCGATCTGCTGAACCCGACCCCGGCCCTGCTGGAGGAAACCCGCGCCACCGAGGCGCAGTTCCGCTTTGAGCTGGTCTCGCGGTTCGTGGACGGATTCGCGGCGATGGCGGCGGCGCTGATCGGCTTTGCCGCGCTGATCGCGGGCGGGTTCAGCCGGTTGGGTTTCTGGCGCGAGGTGGTGCTGGCGGTGGCGCTGATGGCGCTGGTGCAGGTGCTGACCAATGCGCTGGCGGGGCCTGCGATGCGCTCGGTCAGTCTGGCCTGGCTGGGCGCGGTGCCGCTGGCGCTGGCGATCGGCGTGTCGATGGCGCTGATCGGCTGGGCCTCGCGCCGGCGGAGGGCCGCGCCATGACGCTGGGCCTGTATCTGGTGCGGCGGCTGGCGGCGAGTTTCGCGCTGATCGGGCTGGTGTTCTTTGGCATGCTGCTGCTGTTCGAGATCGTCGAGATGGTGCGCCGCTTCGGCGGTGGCGGCACGACCATGGGCCAGATCGTCTGGCTGTCGCTGCTGCGGGTGCCGGCGACGTTCTATCAGATCCTGCCGCTGCTGACGATTCTGGCCTCGATGGCGACGTTTCTGGGACTGGCGCGGTCGTCGGAACTGGTGGTGATCCGTTCGGCCGGGCGCTCGGCCCGGCGGATGCTGCGCGAGCCCTTGCTGGCGGTGCTGCTGTTCGGCGCGCTGCTGGTCGCCGGGTTCAACCCGCTGGTCGCCGCCGCCTCGCGCAGCTATCAGGACCGGCTGCAGGCGATGCAGAGCCCCGATCTGCAGGCGCAGATTTCGCTCGACGGTTCGGCCCTGTGGCTGCGGCAGGGCGATGCGCGCGGCCAGACGGTGATCCGCGCGCAATCGGTCGATGCCGAGGGGCTGGTGTTCAGCGACGTCAGTTTCCTGCTGTTCGAGCGCGACAGCGGCGTGCCGCTGATCCGGCTGGAGGCGGCCAGCGCGCATCTGCTGCCCGGCCGCTGGGTGCTGAGCGAGGCCAAACGCTGGGATCTGGCCGCCGACAACCCCGAGCGCGAGGCCGAATCCTTTGCCACGCTGGAGATGGCCAGCGACCTGACCGGCGCGCGCATCCGCGAGAGCTTTGCCCGCGCCGGGACGCAATCGATCTGGGACATGCCCGGATTCATCGCCGCGCTGGACCGCGCCGGGCTGTCGTCGCGCCCGCACCGCGCGCAGTTTCAGGCCGAACTGGCGCTGCCGGTGCTGATGGCGGCGATGCTGATGGTCGGCGCGGTGCTCTGCTTTCAGCACAGCCGGGCCGGTGGCACCGGTTCGCGCATCCTGCTGACGGTTCTGGCCGGATTTGCCCTGTTCTTTTTGCGCAATTTCGCGCAAGTTCTGGGCGAGAACGGGCAGATTCCGTTGTCGCTGGCCGTCTGGACCCCACCGATAGCGTCCATTCTGCTGGCGCTGGGGGTTCTGTTGCATCTGGAGGACGGGTAAGTGCCGGGGTTGAGGCGCCTTTCAGGCGGTTGGGGCAAGGTCGCGCTGGCGCGTCTGCGCGGGCCTGCGCTGGCGCTGGCGCTGGCTGTCGCCCTGCCCGGCGCCGCCTCGGCGCAGCTTGCCGCGACGCTGATGGCCGATCAGGTGGCGGTCGATGGCAGCGGGCGGCTGATCGCCTCGGGCTCGGTGGAGATCTGGCAGGGATCGACCCGGCTGACCGCCTCGCGGGTGATCTATGACGAGCGCACCGACACGCTGGATCTGCAGGGGCCGATCACGCTGAGCAACGGGCCGGACCGGGTGATTCTGGCCGATGCGGCGCACTTGTCGCCGAGGCTGCGCGCGGGCATCCTGACCAGCGCGCGCATCGTGCTGGACCAGCAGATGCAGATCGCCGCCGCCCGGATGGAGCGCGGCACCAATGGCGTCAGCCAGTTGGATGCCGTCGTCGCCTCCAGTTGCCCGGTCTGCGCCAGCAATCCGACGCCGCTGTGGGAAATCCGCGCCGCGCGCGTCTCGCATGACGAGAACACCGGGCGGTTGCAGTTCCGCCGCGCGCAGTTCCGGCTGGCCGGGGTGCCGGTGTTCTATGCGCCGGTGATGAACATGCCCGCGCCGGGCACCACGCGGCTGCGCGGTTTCCTGCGCCCCGAGATCAACCTCGACAGCGATCTGGGCCTGTCGGTGGGGCTGCCCTATTTCATGCCGCTGGGCGATACGCGAGACGTGACGCTGACGCCCTATGTGTCCAGCGAGGGCATGGTGGGGCTGGGATTCCGCTGGCGGGCGGCGCGGGTCAATGGCGGCATCGAGCTGGGCGGGCGGATTTCGCGCGACGACATGATCCCCGGCGAATGGCGCGGATATGCTTATGTCCGGGCGCTCTATCATCTGGCCAACGACTGGGTGCTGACGGCGGATGTGCTGGCGGCCTCGGACCGGACCTATCTGGAAACCTATAACATCACCGACGACGCGCGGCTGCATGGCCATGTGACGCTGCAGCGCATCCGCCGCGATCAGGCGATCCGGGCGCGGGCGCTGGGGTTCTATTCGCTGCGCGCGGGCGACGACAATGCCACCCTGCCCAACGCGGCGCTGCAGGCCTCGCTGGAGCAGCACCACGCCGTCGCGGGCGGCGATCTGACGATAGAGCTGGGCGCGGTGGCGTTCCGGCGCAATTCGACGCTGGACGGCACGCCCGGGCGCGATGTGGCGCGGGCCGATCTGGCGCTGGGCTGGCGGCGCAGCGCCGTGCTGGCGGGCGGCATCGTCGCCACCGGCGCGCTGCAGGGGCGCATCGACCATGTGCGGGTCAGCGACGATGCGCTCTATCCCGATCCGGTGACGCGGCGGGTGGCGCAGGCGATGATCGAGTTGCGCTGGCCCTGGGCGGCGGCGGGCAGCGACGGGGCGCAGCATGTGATCGAGCCGGTGGTGCAGGTGATCGGCGCGCGTTCGAACGGGGTGGCGCTGCCCAACGACGACCACACGATGCCCGAACTCGACGCCGGGAACCTGTTCGCGCTGACCCGCTATGCGGGCGAGGATGCGCGCGACGACGGCAGCCGGATCAACGCCGGGCTGCGCTGGACACGCCACGACGCCGCCGGATGGAGCACCGAGGCGCTGGTCGGCCATATCTGGCGCCGGGTGCCGCTGGCCGGATTCGACCCGCTGCATCAGCAGCCTCTGGGGCAGGTGCAGTCGGACTGGCTGCTGGCCGGGCGGTTCACCCATCCCTCGGGCTATTCGGCCAGCGCGCGGCTGCTGATCGACCCCGACAGCAATCTGACCCGGGCGGAAACCAACCTTGCCTGGAGCAACGAGCGGACCAGTGTGGCGGCGCGCTATCTCTATCTGCCGGCCAGCAGTTTCGAGGACCGCACGGTGACGTTGAGCGAATGGAGCCTCGATGTCACCCGCAGTTTTGCCAATGGCTGGTCTACCCGCGTCGGCTGGGAATACGATTTCGGCCAGAACCTGTTCGCCGCCGCCCGCACCGGGCTGGAGTTCCGCAACGAATGCCTGTCGTTCGATCTGTCGCTGCGGCGGCTGTTCGTGACGGCAACCAACCCCTCGGCCTCGACCCGGTTTTCGATGCAGGTCGAATTGCTGGGCATCGGCGGACGCGCGCCCAGCAGCGGCGGGCGCACCTGCCGGGCCTGAGCCGCCCCCTTTTCATCTTGCCCCGGACCGGCTAGGCCCGGGGCGACGTGCGACGAACAGAACGGAATGCCGCCATGCGAGCTTCGCCTCTCCGCCCCGCCCCTTTCAAAGCCGTCCTGGCGCTGGCCCTGTCGGTGCTGGCCGCCTTCGGCGCGCCCGTGGCCAAGGCGCAATCGCCCTTTGCCGCGGCGCTTTACGTCAATGACGATGCGATCACCAATTACGAGATCACGCAGAAGATGCGTTTCCTCGAATTTCTGGGCGCCGCAGGCGACAATCCGCGCGAACGGGCCATCGAACGGCTGATCGAGGACCGGTTGCAGATGCAGGAGGTCACGCGGCTGGGCGGGCGGCTGACGCCCGACGATCTGGCGACCGGCCTGACGGAATTCGCCGCCCGCGCCAACCTGACCACCGAGGAAATGCTGACGCAGATGGCCGCCGCCGGGATCGACCGCGAAACCGTGGTCGAATTCATCCGTGCCGGGGTGATGTGGAGGGCGTTGATCCAGACGCGCTATCGCGGGCAGATCCAGGTGACGGATTCGCAGATCGATCAGGCGCTGTCGGTCGAAGGGGTGCAGCCCACCACCGAGATCCTGATTTCCGAGATTTTCCTGCCCGCCGACGAGCAATTCGCCGAGGCGGTCCAGCGGATCATTCCGCAGATCCAGCGCATCCGGTCGGAAACCGAGTTTTCCAACGCCGCGCGCCAGGTGTCGGCGGCGCCCTCGGGGCCGTCGGGCGGGCGGGTCGATCGCTGGATCAACGTCGCAGGTCTGCCCGAGCCGATGGGCGGGGTGATGGCCAGTGCGCCGGTCGGCACGGTGATCGGGCCGCTGGACATGCCGGGCGCCTATGCGTTCTTTCAACTGCGGGCGCGGCGCGAATCGCGCGCGGTCCCGGCCGAGGCGACGGCGCTGGATTTCCGCCGCGTCGGCCTGCCGGGCGGGCGCAGCGAGGCCAATCTGGCCCGGGTCGAGCGCATCCGCGCGGGCACCGATTCCTGCACCGATTTCAACGCCATCGCCCTGCGCGAGGCGCCCGAGCTGCCGGGCGAGGCCATCGAGGAACTGAGCCGCCGCCTGACCGAGCTGAGCGCCGCCGAGCGCACCGAGCTGGAGCGACTGAACCCCGGGCAGATCTCGGCCAACCTCGTCGAGGGCGACCGGTTGCAGGTGATGATGCTCTGCGCGCGCCGGGTGTCCGAGGATCTGGCGCCGCCGCGCGAAGAGGTTCGCGTCGGGCTGATGAACCGGGCGCTGGAAGGCCAGGCGCTGGTCTATCTGCAGCGGCTGCGCGCCGAGGCCGATATCCGGTATCCGTGATGCCCGCGCCCTCGCCCGCCCCGTTGGCCGTGACCTGCGGCGATCCGGCGGGCATCGGCCCGGAACTGGCGGCGCGTATCGCCGCCGAGGGGGCGCCGGTGCCGATGGTCTGGATCGGCGATCCGCGCCACCTGCCCGCGGGCACCCGCTGGCAGGCGGTTCAGACCCCCGCCGAAAGCGTCGCCGCCGGGGTGCTGGCGGTGCTGCCGCTGGATTTCGCCGCCACCGCCGAGCCGGGCCGCCCGACCCCCGCCAATGCCGCCGGGACCATCGCCGCGATCGAGCGGGCGGTGGCGCTGGTGCAGGCGGGGGCCTGCAGCGCGGTGGTGACGGCGCCGATCAACAAGAAGGCGCTCAAGGACGGCGCCGGTTTCGCCTTTCCCGGCCATACCGAGTTTCTGGCCCATCTGGCCGGGGGCTGCGATGTGGTGATGATGCTGGCCTGCCCGGGCCTGCGCGTGGTGCCCGCCACCATCCACATCCCGCTGGCCGAGGTGCCCAGGGCGCTGACCCGCGACGGGCTGGAATCGGTGCTGCGCATCACCCGCGCCGCCTTGCAGCGCGATTTCGGGCTGGCGGCGCCGCGCATCGCCGTGGCCGGGCTGAACCCGCATGCGGGCGAAGGCGGGGCGATGGGCGACGAGGAAATCCTGCTGATCGCGCCGCTGCTGGCCGATCTGCGCGCCGAGGGCTTTGATCTGTCCGGCCCGCTGCCCGCCGACACGATGTTCCATCCGGCGGCGCGGGCGCGCTATGACGCGGCGGTCTGCATGTATCACGATCAGGCGCTGATCCCGATCAAGACCATCGACTTCGCTGGCGGGGTCAATGTGACGCTGGGCCTGCCCTTCGTGCGCACCTCGCCCGACCACGGCACCGCCTATGACATCGCCGGCCGGGGGCTGGCCGATCCCGCCTCGATGCGGGCGGCGATGGGGCTGGCCTGGGAGATGGTGCAGGCGCGGCGGGCGTAGAGGCGGTGCGGCGAGCACGCACCCTACGCAAGGGCGGCCCCGTAGGGTGCGTGCTTGCACGCACCATCCGTCAGCCGAAAGCCGCGCGGGGCAGCGCGCCCTGCCGCAGCAGGTGTTGCAGCGTATAGGCGACGGCGCGGGCGTCATCGAGCCCGTCATGCGCCGTCAGCGGCGGGTGATCGACGCCGAAGGCCGCAGGCAGCGTGTTGGAGCGGGTCTTGTGCACCGTGTCGGGCGGCATCCCCGCCGCCAGCGCCAGATCGCAGGCATTGGCAAAGCGGGCGGGCGCCAGCGGCGGCGCGATCCCGGCGATCCAGCAACTGACGGCGATCATGTTCAGCTCGTCCTTGCCCCAGGACCACAGGGTTGCGCCCCCGGCAAACGCCTCGAGGCGGGCGAGCGCCGCGCCGAGGTCGATCCCCTCGGCGTCGAGCGTCGCCTCGGTGATGCCGGTCAGCCGGGTGAACAGCGGGTCGAGCGCCAGACGCTCGCCCCGGCGGCCGCGCGGGATGACATGCAGGCGCAGCGTGTCGGTCAGGGCGAAATCGCCGTCGAGCGACAATCTGACCGCGCCGATCTGGGCGATGACCGGATCGGGGTCGGTGGGGCCGTTCCAGAACCGCTGCGGCGCGCCGGGCGCGGTGAGGAATTCGCAATCGTAGATGATGGCGTGGGTCATGGTGCCTCCGGTGCAAAGGATAGCGCGGCGCGGCGCCGGGGCGAGGGGTTTTCCTTGCCTTGCGGGCGGTTCTGGGCGATGGAACCGGCATGGCCCAGATCGACGGACTCCCCCCCCTGCGCGAGGTGATCGCGGCGCATGACCTTCAGGCGAAAAAGGCGCTGGGGCAGAATTTCCTGCTGGATCTGAACCTGACGGCGCGGATCGCCCGGGCGGCGGGCGATCTGGCGGGTTCGGACGTGCTGGAGATCGGCCCCGGCCCCGGCGGGCTGACGCGGGGTCTGCTGGCCGAGGGGGCGCGGCGGGTGCTGGCGATCGAGAAAGACCCGCGCTGCCTGCCCGCGCTGGCCGAGATCGCCGCCGCCTATCCCGGGCGGCTGACGGTGATCGGCGGCGATGCCCTGCAGGTCGATCCGCTGGCGCATCTGGCAGCGCCGATCAAGATCGTCGCCAATCTGCCCTATAATGTCGGCACCGAATTGCTGGTGCGTTGGCTGACGCCGCCGGACTGGCCGCCGTTCTGGTCGTCGCTGACGCTGATGTTCCAGAAGGAAGTGGCCGAGCGGATCGTGGCCACGCCCGGCTCCAAGGCCTATGGGCGCCTCGCGCTGCTGGCGCAATGGCGCTGCGAGGCGCGGATCGTGCTGACGCTGCCGCCTTCGGCCTTTACGCCCGCGCCCAAGGTGGAAAGCGCCGTGGTGCATCTGACCGCCCTGCCCCAACCGCGGTTTCCCGCCCCGGCCAAGGGGTTGGAGCGGGTGGTTGCCGCCGCGTTCAACCAGCGGCGCAAGATGCTGCGCGCCGCGCTCAAGGGGCTGGACCCGCTGATCGAGGCGCGGCTGGAACGGCTGGGCATCGCCCCCACGGCCCGGGCCGAGGAAATCGGGCTGGAGCCGTTCTGCGCGCTGGCCCGCGATCTGGCCGACCATCCGGCGGGCCGCTGAGGCGCATCCGGAAACGGATCGTTTCCGGACAAAAACTGCTTAACGCCGCGTTTGCCACGTCTTGGCCATATTCCGCCCGTTTCGCGCCGCATTTCGGCCATCGCTGCCGCATATCTGTCCAGAGTGTGGCAGGCCCGTTTGCCTGCAGTGTTCAGCAGGTGATCCGATGCGCCCGTATCCTCAGAGGCATCCCGCCCGCCCCGCCAGCCTGCGCCGCTTTGGCACCGACGAGGCCGGGACGATGGCGGTTTTCAGCGTGTTCGTGTTCGTGGCGATGCTGATGGTGGCCGGGTTGGCCATCGACCTGATGCGCCATGAAAACGAGCGTCTGCGCATGCAGGGCACCGCCGACCGCGCGGTTCTGGCCGCGACGATGCTGCGCGAGAATGTGTCGGGGGCGACACCGGAACAGATCCTGACCGCCTATTTCGCCGCCGAGGGGCTGGAGGCGCAACTGGGCACGAATTTCTCGGTCGAGGAAGACCCCGAGGTCGGGCGCACCGTGACGGTGGTGCCCGCGGCTACGGTGCCGTCGCTGTTCATGCGGCTGGTCGGGGTCGAGGATTTCGCGGTCGCCACCCCGGCGCAGGCCACCGAGGCGGTGGGCGGCGGCACACGGCTGGATCTGGTGATGGTGCTGGACGTGTCGGGGTCGATGAACGGTCAGGGCAAGATCGGCGCGATGCAGACCGCCGCGGTCAATATGGTGAATTCGCTGCTGGCGGATGCCGAGCCGGGCATGGTGAGCGTGACGCTGGTGCCCTATGACACCTATGTCCTGCCGCCTGCCGGGTTCCTGAACCATTTCACCAGCCTGCTGGGTTTCGGCGCCTGCAACGACTGGACGCTGTGGACGCAGATCACCGGCAGCCTCAGCCTGCCCGGCCTGCGCCAGAACTGCAACACCGCCACCTGGCGCACGGTGCGGCCCTTCCTGGGCGATGCGGCATCGGCGGCGAGCTATATCAACGGCTTGCAGGCCTCGGGCACCACGTCGATCGATCTGGGCGTGCGCTATGGCGCGCTGTTCTTCGACCCTTCGGTCCGTCCGGCGATCACCGAACTGATCGCCAACGGCACGGTGAGCAGCGATTTCGCCGGGCGCCCGTTCGACTGGGACGAGGGCAATGTGGTGCGGGCGATGATCCTGCTGACCGACGGGCAGAATTGCTGCGGCGAGCGGTTCCCCGAGCTGTTGCAGAATTCGAACACCACCTCGGTCTGTGAATCGCTGCGCGATCGTGGCGTGCTGATCTATTCCATCGCCTTCGAGGCCCCGGCGAATGGCGCGGCGCTGATGCAATCCTGCGCCTCGTCGGCCAGCCATTATTTCAACGCCAATGTCGACGAGATCATCGACGTGTTCGAGGGGATCGGCAATTCCATCCAGACCCAGGCGCTGAGGTTGACGCTATGAGCCACGCCGCTTTCCTGTCGGCGCTGACGCCGCGCGCCCTGCTGGCCCGCTTTGCCCGCACCGAGGCGGGCAGCACGACGGTCGAATTCGTGATCGTGGTGCCGCTGGTGCTGGCGTTCCTGTTCTCGGCGGTGGATTTCGGCGTGGTGATGCTGCGCCAGGTATTTCTGGACCGCGCCGTCGATATTGCCGTGCGGCAGGTGCGGCTGGGCGCCGTCACCGGCGGCAGCGCGGCGCAATTCCGCACGCTGGTCTGTTCGAACACCTTCCTGATCGCCAATTGCGAGGACAGCATCGCCATCGAGCTGCGCCCGGTCGATACCGTCACCTGGGCGGGGCTGGACACGCCCGCGCAATGCGTCAACCGCGCCGCGAATATCGAGCCGGTGCTGGCCTTCAACCCCGCCGCGGGCCAGCAGCAACTGATGCTGATCCGGGTCTGCGCGGTGGCCGATCCGTTCATCGACATGACCGGCATGGTGCTGGGCATGCCCGATGACGGCTCGGGCGGATATTTCGTCGTCTCGCACGCTGCCTTTGCCAACGAACCCGCGTGAGGTCTGTCATGAGTGTTTTTCCGCTGCGCCCCGCCTCGATGCTGAAAGCCCTGACCCGGCGCCTGGGCTATTTCCCGCGGGGCGAGCGCGGGTCGGTGTCGGTCGAGCTGATCATCACGCTGCCGCTGCTGATCTGGGCGCTGGCGGCGACGGTGGTGTTCTATGACGGCTACCGCGCGCGCTATCACGCGCAGATGGCGGCGCAGACCGTGGCCGACATCATGTCGCGCGAGACCGATCTGTTCACCGCCAATTACGTCGAGGGGTTGAACGATGTGTTCGATTTCCTCGCCGACAGCCGCTATCCGACGCGCATCCGGGTGTCTTCGGTGATCTGGGACAGCCAGAACCAGCGCAACCGGCTGCAATGGTCCTATGGGACGCGCGACCTGACGGCGCTGCCGGCCGATACGTTCGAACTGATGCAGGACGGCGATCTGGAGACGCTGCTGGCGCAGTTCGGCGCCGATACCAGTTTCTCGTTCACCGGCGCGGCGACGCAGATGCCGGTCGCCGACCTGCCCGACCGCATCCCGCCGGTGCTGCCCGGCGAGGCGCTGCTGCTGGTGGAAACCTTTGCCCTGTGGGAGCCCTTTGCCAGCGTCGGCATCGGCCAGCTCCGGTTCACGCCGGTGGTGGTGGTGCGGCCGCGCTTTGCCCCCTGGATCAATTTCGAAGGCGTCGAGGAGGTCTATCCCGAAGCCGATTACGAGGTGGCCTGGACCGGCGGCGGCAACGAATCGCTGCCCGATCCCAACGAGAACGACGACACCCCGACCCCGACCGCCGACCGTACCTTTGGCTTTGACGACGGCGTGACCACCGGCTTTTCGCAGACCACGATCCGCAGCGGCGGGCCGTCGGGCGCCTATCTGGGGCTGTTCGCGTCGGAAACCTGGGCCAATCCGGTGACGCTGGACGTCGATCTGCTGACCGCGGGCACCAATGCCACCATCGCCTTTGACCTGATGATCGTCGATACTTGGGACGGCTGGGCGAACAGCTATATCCTGCCGCGCGGCGATACCTTCTCGCTGCTGATCAACGGTACGCCGGTGACGATGCAGGGGTTCATCAACTGGTCGCAGGCGCCTTATAACAACACCCGGGTTTCGGCCGGGTATCTGAACGGCGCCACCTACCGCACGACGATGACCCGCACCCGCACCGATACCAATTTTGCCGGCGGCGCGTCGAACGATCAGCTCTGGCATGTGGTGTTGTCGATCGAGAACGCGCCGCAGACCTTCCGGCTGGGCTTTTCCGCCGGTGTGGACAGCGTCAGCAGCGATGAAAGCTGGGGCATCGACAACCTGACCATCGCCGCCTCGGGCAGCGGCAGCGCCGCGCCGTTCACCGCCAATGCCTCGGTGCTGATGACGGCCGATCCGCATACCCGGTTCCCGCGCTATGGCGGCTGCCCGGAGTATCGCATCGCCGCGCCCTGGCTGACCATGACCCGCGACGACCTGACCACCGGCATCACCATGACGCGCGAGGTGGGCGGGCAGACCAACGTGTCGGGCTGTTCGTCGGTCGGCGGGCTGGGCTATGTCAACGCCTCGCCGCATCTGGTGCTGAATTATGACAACCAGAACTCCACCTCGACCCGGCAGGGCCTGCTAATCACGCTCAACGACGGCAACAGCGGCCGCACCTGCGATTCCACGCTGATCGTGCGCGATCCGAACGGGCAGTTCTGGTTCAACGACGATTATTCGGGCTGGAATGCCGGGCTGCGGATCGCCGGGGCGGTATCGGGGCAATATGTGATCTGGATCGGCGGATACAGCCGCGGCAGTTGCACCTCGGCGCTGTCGTTCAGCCGCTGGACGCAATGACCGGACCCGATGACCGGGGCGGGCGCGCGGTCAGCCCCGCGCGCCTGCCGCTTTCAGCACCATGTCGACATAGACGTCCTCGACCCGCGCGAGGCTGAGGCGCCCGCCCGCGCGAAACCAGGTGTTCACCCCGGTCAGCATGGCGATCAGCGCCATCGCCGCCAGCTTGGTATCGGGCAGCGCCAGCGTCCCCTCGGCCTGACCGTCGCGCAGGATATCCTCGAGCGCGGTCTCATAGCGTTTGCGCAGCGCCTCGATCCGGGCGAAGTTTTCCGGCGTCAGGTTGCGCAATTCCATATAGGCGATGAACACCGCATCGGCCCGGGCGGCGTGAAAGCGGATGTGGAAACGGGCGAAATGATCGAGCCGGGCGCGGGCATCGCCGGTCTGCGGCGCCTCATGCGCCCAGGCGGCCAGCAGCGCGTCCAGGTGATCCTGCATCAGGTCGAACAACAGGCTCTGCTTGTCGGCGGTATAGAGATACAGCGCCCCGGCCTGCACGCCGACCTCGGCGGCGATCTGGCGCATCGACACGGCGGCATAGCCATCGCGGGCGAACAGGCGCAGCGCCGCCTCGCGCAGACGCGGGCCGGTGATTTCGGCGCGGGAACCGGGTTTGCGGGCCATGCGTCATTGTCACTGAACGCCCGTTCAGTTCAACCCCCTTTGGCGGCATCCCGGCTTTGGCGCTTCACAGCGCCCGGTGCGCTTGCTAGGCTGCGCCAACCCCTGAGCGAGCCGCCATGCCCCGTTTCACCGCCCTGCCCCTGCTGATGCTGACCGCGCTGGCCGCCTGCGGCACCGTGGCGCCCGAGGCCCCGGCCCTGCTGAGCGCGGGCGAGATCGCCAGCCGCACCGAGGGCGCCGCCGATTCGGCGCGCGGCCAGCAGGCGGCGGATACGCTGGCCTGGCGCGCGGCGCGGTTGCAGGCGCGGGCGGCGGCGCTGCGGCGCAATGGCCTGGCCCCGGCCGAGCGCGGCGATCTGTTGCAGCGGGCCGAAGAGCTCAAGCGCGGGCAGTCCTGAGGCGCATCGCTGCATTGCGCCTTGGCGCCTGCTCCGCTAATCCTGCCGCGACGCCCCGGGCAGCGGGGCAAGCCTTGCGGAGTTTTCCATGTCCACGCCCCTGCGTCTTGGTATTGCCGGTCTCGGCACGGTTGGAATCGGTGTGGTCAAGATCGTCCAGACCCATGCCGATCTGATCGCCCGGCGCAGCGGTCGCCGCGTCGAGATCGTCGCGGTCTGCGCGAATTCGCGCACCAAGAACCGCGGGGCGGATATTTCCGCCTATGCCTGGGAGGACGACCCGGTGCAACTGGCCCGGCGCGACGATGTCGATGTCGTGGTCGAGCTGATGGGCGGCGAGAACGGCCCGGCCAAGGCGCTGGTCGAGGCGGCGCTGAAGAACGGCAAGGATGTGGTGACGGCCAACAAGGCGCTGCTGGCGCATCACGGCACCGCACTGGCGCTGCTGGCCGAGGCGAACGGCCGCGCGCTGCGCTTCGAGGCGGCGGTGGCGGGCGGCATTCCGGTCATCAAGGCGCTGACCGAGGGGTTGGCGGGCAACGCGATCAAGCGCGTCATGGGGGTGATGAACGGCACCTGCAACTATATCCTGACGCGGATGGAATCGGCCGGGCTGCCCTATGACGTGGTGTTCGAGGAAGCGCGCAAGCTGGGCTATCTGGAGGCCGATCCCAATCTCGACGTCGGCGGCATCGACGCGGGCCACAAGCTGAGCCTCTTGAGCGCCATCGCCTTTGGCACGGCGGTCGATTTCGACAATGTGGTGCTGCAGGGGATCGGCTCGATCTCGATCGACGATATCCGCCTCGCCCGCGACATGGGCTATTCGATCAAGCTGCTGGGTGTCACGCAGATGACCGGGCGCGGGCTGGAACAGCGCATGACCCCCTGTCTGGTGCCGCAAAGCCATCCGCTGGGGCAATTGCAGGGCGGCACCAACATGGTGGTGATCGAGGGCGACATGGTCGGCCAGATCGTGCTGCGCGGCGCGGGGGCGGGCGAAGGCCCGACCGCCAGCGCGGTGATGGGCGATGTGCTGGATATTGCCCGCGGCTTCCGGCTGCCGGTGTTCGGCCAGCCCGCCACGACGCTGGTGGCGGCACCGCCCGCCGCGGTCAGCGCCGGGGCGCCCTGGTATCTGCGCATGGTGTTGCTCGACAAGCCGGGCGCGCTGGCCAAGATCGCCACGCTGCTGGGCGAGGCGGGGATTTCCATCGCGCGGATGCGGCAATATTCGCATGACGGCACCGATGCGCCGGTGCTGATCGTGACGCACAAGGCCAGCTCGGACGACATCGACCATGCGCTGAGCCGCTTTGCCGCCACCGGCGTGGTGGTCGGCGCACCGGTCGCGCTGCGCATCGAAGAGGTGTGAGCCGTGTAGGGTGCGTGCTTGCACGCACCTTGGGCAGGCGCGCAAGGCAGGTGCGTGCAAGCACGCACCCTACCGCAGCGCCCCGCCGTTGTTAGCGGCACCAGCGTTGTCCCCCCCGGGCGCACGGGGTATGCAGGTCGCGCAACCCGCGCCCAAAACCCCGCGAAGGACTTATCATGGCCGAATCCCCCCTGTTTCACGACCGTCTGCTGTCGCTGGGCCTTGCCCGGGTGTCCGAGGCCGCCGCGCTGGAAAGCGCCAAATGGGTCGGGCGCGGCGATGAAAAGGCCGCCGATCAGGCCGCCGTCAACGCCATGCGCAACCAGTTGAACATGCTGGACATCAAGGGCGTGGTGGTGATCGGCGAGGGCGAGCGCGACGAGGCGCCGATGCTGTTCATCGGCGAGGAGGTCGGCACCGGCAACGGCCCGGCGGTGGATATCGCGCTGGACCCGCTGGAGGGCACGACGCTGACCGCCAAGGACATGCCCAACGCGCTGACGGTGATCGCCATGGCGCCGCGCGGCACGCTGCTGCACGCGCCCGACGTCTATATGGAAAAGCTGGCGATCGGCCCGGGCTATGCCGTGGATACGGTGACGCTGGACATGAGCCCCTCGGAGAGGGTCGCGGCGCTGGCCCGGACCAAGGGCTGTGCGATGTCGGATATCACCGTCTGCATCCTGGAGCGGCCGCGCCATGAGGATCTGATCCGCGAAGTGCGCGCCACCGGCGCGGCGATCCGGCTCATCACCGATGGCGACGTCGCCGGGGTGATCCATTGCGCCGAGCCGGAGATCACCGGCATCGACATGTACATGGGTTCGGGCGGCGCGCCCGAGGGGGTGCTGGCCGCGGCGGCGCTGAAATGCATGGGCGGCCAGCTTTACGGCAAGCTGCTGTTTCGCAACGACGACGAGCGTGGCCGCGCCGCCAAGGCCGGGATCACCGATCTGAACCGGGTCTATACCCGCGACGAGCTGGTGACGGCGGATGTGATCTTCTCGGCGACCGGCGTGACCAAGGGGTCCATCGTCGACGGCATCAAGCGCGAGCCGGGCTGGCTGACCACGGAAACCATCCTGATGCGCTCGAAAACCGGTTCGGTACGGCGCATGAGCTATCGCACCCCGGTGAAATGAGCCGCGCTCAGCGCAACATCCGGTAAAGCACCGGCATCGCCGCCGTGCGGTTGGCGGCGAAATGCGCCAGCACATAGCGGCGAAAGCCGGGTTTGAACAGCAGCGCCGGCAGGATGTCGGCGAGGCTGTCCCAGCGGCAATGATTGACGATCGGCCAGTCCACCCCCTGCCCGGCATCCGGCTGCAGGACGGTGGAATTGTCGAGCCCGGTCTGGTCGGTGAACCATCCGGCGGTGAAATTCCAGACCGCCAGATTCTGCGCCAGCGCATCGGCATAGAACCAGTTGAACAGGAACACCCCGGGGCGCGTGTGATCGACCGGGCCGATCTGGCGGATATTGCCGGCGGCGAAATCGGTGCTGCGCCGGGCCAGCGGCGCGGTGGCGGCGCGCAGCGCCTGCCAGTCGGCGCCGGCCTGCAGCGCGCGGGCGGCGGCGGGGTCGGCGCAGCGCAGCATCAGCACCAGATCGAAGCGCGCCGGGCGGATCTGCGGCCGCTGGCGCAGAAAGGCGCCGCGTCCGGGCGGGATGACCCGGGCGGTGAACACCTGCGCATCGGCATGGCGGGCGGCAAAGGCGCGCAGCAGCGCCGTCGCCCGCCGTTTCGCCCGCGAGGCCAGCGCGAACAGGAACGGCGGGCGGTGGTCGATCTCGAGCGCCAGCAGCAGATAGCCCGCGGGCGACGGCGCGATCAGCGGCGCCTGCGGAAAGGCCCCCGCCCCCGGGATCAGCACCAGATCTTGCGATGCGGCAGCGGTCATGCGATTCCTCCTGTGCGCCGGGCACTCTGTGTGTCTGGCACTATGTGCTATATACACATAAAGGGTCAAGCCATGTTCGATTACGCCGCCACGCTGGGCCATTGGATCAACCGCGCCGGATTCGCGTTGCGCGCCCATCTGCGCGACCGGCTGGCGGCGCAGGGCATCGCCCTGACCGCCGAGGAATTCTCGCTGTTGATGGTGCTCTGGCGCGACGGGCCGCGCGGCATGGGCGAGCTGGCGGCGATCACCCTGCGCGACCGCACGACGGTGACGCGGCTGGTGGACCGGATGGTGGCCAAGGATCTGCTGCGCCGCGAGGGATCTGACCATGACCGCCGGGCGGTGCGGATCGCCCCGACCGCGGCGGGGTCGGCGCTGGAGGGGCCGGTGCTGGCGGTGGTCGGCGCCCTGCTGGCCGAAGCCGCCGCCGGGATCGCCGCCGACGAGGCCGAACAGGCGCGCGGCGTGTTGCAGCGGATGGTGGCCAATCTCGACGGTTGAGGCGGCGGGCTGGCGCCCGGCGCCCGGCCCCGCTACCCTGCGCGATCAAAGGAATCTGTCCCCATGACCACCCCGACATCCGACGACAGCGCCGCCTATCTGGGCGTCACCGCCTCGCTGACCGGGCGGCGCTGGGTCGGCCCCGGGCCCGAGCGCGAGCGGCGGGCCGAGGCGCTGGCGCAGGTGACGCGCCTGCCCCCGGCGCTGTGCGCGGTGCTGGCGCAGCGCGAGGTCGAACCCGGGGATGTGGCCGATTTCCTCGCCCCCAGCCTGCGCGCGCTGCTGCCCGATCCGCTGGGGCTGCGCGACATGGGCGCGGCGGCCGACCGGCTGCTGGCGGCGCTGAAGGCGCGCGAAAAGATCGCGGTCTTTGCCGATTACGATGTGGATGGCGGCGCCTCGGCGGCGCTGCTGCTGTGCTGGCTGCGGGCGCTGGGCCATGACGCGACGCTCTATATCCCCGACCGCATCGACGAGGGCTATGGTCCCAATGAACCGGCGATGGCGGCACTGGCGCAGCAGCATCGGCTGATCCTCTGCGTCGATTGCGGCACGCTCAGCCATGGGCCGATCGCCGCGGCGGTCGGCGCCGATGTGGTGGTGGTGGACCATCACCTGGGCGCCGAGGTGCTGCCGCCCGCGCTGGCGGTGGTCAACCCCAACCGGCAGGACGAGACCGGCGATCTGGGGCATCTTTGCGCGGCGGGGGTGGTGTTCCTGCTGTTGGTCGAATGCAACCGGCGTCTGCGCGCGGACGGCGTGCAAGGGCCTGATCTGATGGGATTCCTCGATCTGGTGGCGCTGGCCACGGTGGCGGATGTGGCGCCGTTGACCGGGGTGAACCGCGCCTTCGTGCGCCAGGGGCTGAAGGTGATGGCACAGCGGGGGCGCCCGGGGCTGGTGGCCCTGTGCGACGTCGGCCGCATCGATTCCGCGCCGACGCCCTATCATCTGGGCTTTGTTCTGGGCCCGCGGGTGAACGCGGGCGGGCGGATCGGCGCGGCGGATCTGGGGGCGCGGCTGCTGGCGACCCGGGATGCCTTCGAGGCGCAGCGGCTGGCGGCGCGGCTCGATCAGTTGAACGATGAACGCCGGGCGATCGAGGCGCTGGTGCGCGAGGAGGCGCTGGCGCAGGCCGAACGGCGCGGCACCGACGGCCCGCTGGTCTGGGCGGCGGCCGAGGGCTGGCACCCCGGGGTGATCGGCATTGTCGCCGCCCGGCTCAAGGAGGCGACGCACCGCCCCGCCGTGGTGATCGCGCTGGACGGCGATCAGGGCAAGGGATCGGGGCGCTCGGTCGGCGGCGTCGATCTGGGGGCGGCGATCCAGCGGCTGGCCGCCGAGGGGCTGCTGCTGAAGGGCGGCGGCCACCGGATGGCCGCCGGGCTGACCGTGGCGCGCGACCAGATCGAGGCCGCGATGGCGCGGCTGGGCGATCTGCTGGCACGGCAGGGCGCCGGGCTGGGCGGCGCGGGCGATCTGCGGCTCGACGGGTTGCTGATGCCGGGCGCGGCGAGCGTGGCGCTGATCGAATCGCTGGAACAGGCCGGGCCGTTCGGTCAGGCGGCCCCGGCGCCGCGCTTTGCCTTTCCGTCGATGGCGATTCTCGATGCCCGCCGGATCGGCACCAACCACCTGCGGCTGCGCTTTGGCGAGCCCGCGGGCCCGTCGCTGGAGGCCGTGGCCTTCGGCGCTTTCGACGGCCCGCTGGGCCCGGCGCTGGAGCGGCGCGGCCCCGGCCGCGTGCATCTGGCGGGCAAGGTCGAGCTGAATTCCTGGGGCGGCAAGAACCGCGTGCAACTGCGCCTCGACGACGCGGCGCTGGCCTGAACGAGCCGGATTAACGCCCCAAACCAAGGCCTTGGCCCGGGCTCCGAAATTTTCGCCGCCGCATCGAAAAACCCCCTTGCGCCCATCGCGGCGCTGGCCTAAATACCGCCCCACGCCAAAGGGCAACGCCCTGACGGCAAAAAGTGGCCCGTTCGTCTATCGGTTAGGACACCAGGTTTTCAACCTGGGAAGAGGGGTTCGACTCCCCTACGGGCTGCCACTTCCTCCCCTTGCAAGACATTGAATTCAAGCGATCTTTGCCGATTGCCCCTGCTGTTGCGGGGCCGCCCGGCCGCGGTTTGCCCGTATTTTCGGCGCCTGGTGCCGGGTCGGGGTGCAACGGTGGCGATGGTCTGCCGGGACGGCCGCGCGCCGGGTGTCGGCGGTTGCCTGCCTGTCCGGCCCCGGCTAGAAGGGGCGCAGCAAACGGGGCACCCTGGGGAATCTGGACAATGGCGAGTGAAACTTTTCTGATGGTCGGCGCGGGGCTTTCGGGCGCGGTGATCGGGCGGCATCTGGCCGAGGCCGGGCACAAGGTCGAGGTGATCGACACCCGCCCGCATGTCGGCGGCAATTGCCATACCGAGCGCGACGCGGAAACCGGGGTCAATGTGCATGTCTACGGCCCGCATATCTTTCATACCGATGACGAGGAGGTCTGGAATTACGTCAATTCCTATGAAACCTTCCTGCCCTACAAGAACCGGGTAAAAACCACCTACCGCGATCAGGTCTATTCGCTGCCGATCAACCTGCATACGATCAACCAGTTCTTCGGCAAGGCGCTGCGCCCCGACGAGGCGCGCACCTTCCTGACCACGGAACAGGCGGATTTGACGATCACCGACCCGCAGACCTTTGAAGAACAGGCGCTGCGGTTTGTCGGCAAGGATCTGTATGAGGCCTTTTTCAAGGGCTATACGATGAAGCAATGGGGCTGCCACCCCTCGGAATTGCCCGCGGCGATCCTGAAACGGCTGCCGGTGCGGTTCAATTACGACGACAATTATTTCTTCCACAAATTCCAGGGCATGCCGGAAAACGGCTATACCGCGATGATCGAGCGGATTCTGGATCATCCGAACATCACCGTGAAGCTGAACACCCGGTTCGAGCGGGCGCAGGCCGGGGATTATGCGCATGTGTTCTATTCGGGACCGCTGGATGGCTGGTTCGATTTCGAACTGGGGCGGCTGGGATACCGGACGCTGGATTTCGAACGCTTCACCTATGACGGCGATTATCAGGGCTGCGCGGTGATGAATTACGGCGAGGTCGAGGTGCCCTATACGCGCATCACCGAACACAAGCATTTCTCGCCCTGGGAAAGCCATCAGGGATCGGTCTGCTACCGCGAATTCTCGCGCGCGGCGGGGCCGGATGACATTCCCTATTACCCGATCCGCCAGATGGAGGAAAAGGCGCTTTTGGGCGATTATGTCCGCCTGGCCGACGCGGCCGAAGGGGTCACGTTTGTCGGCCGGCTGGGCACCTATCGCTATCTCGACATGGATGTGACGATCCGCGAGGCGCTGGACACGGCGCGGTCGTTCATGGCCAAACGGGCCGCGGGCGAGAAGGTTCCGGCGTTTTTCGTCTCGGTGATGTAAGGGGTTGCCGGTAGGGTGCGTGCTTGCACGCACCTTGGCGGGCCGGGGCGGTGCGTGCGAGCACGCACCCTACGGTGAAGGTCACCCACCAGCGGGATTGGCCTTATTCGTCGTGACACCGCGACAACCCGTCAAACGGCGCTTCCCCGTAGAGTGCGCATTCATTGCGCACCAAACCGCCCATCCGGCAGAGCGAGGTGAGAAGAAGGGCGGCGTGGATTGTCGGGGCGATTGATGGCGCGAGGATGGTACCGGGGAATGGTGCGCAATGAATGCGCACCCTACGGCTCACTACATAGGAAAAGCAGTGGGATGTTGCGTGAACCTCCGCTTCTTCATAGACTTAATTGCGATGTCAATAATGGAGGTAAGCGATGATTCAGCGGAAGAATCGGCCAAACGTAATTTTTCGCGGTTCAACAATTCGAATAACCGCAATCCAATACTAGTTGGCTCAATGTATCTGACAAAAAGCAAGCAATCATCATCAAACTTGAACTTTAGGTCTCGAAGTACCGCCGCTCCGCTAAAAACTAAAACCTGCACTACATTCGGATCGGAGAATTGCCCAATACCAGATTGATCTGTAAGCAAGTGGAGGCCTACGATACGCCCAACTACTCGCTTCTCAAGTAGAGAGACAAAGCCGCTGATCATATCGGTATCAACGCTGCGCAGCTTGTCACGCCGATGAAGCTCGCGGAACAATTTCTCCATGTAAAATGCATTGTTGGCTTCAATATTCGCCAATGAGAGTGCACGCCAAACTCCGTCATCCCCAATCCGAATATGATCGTAGGTTTCAATGTTGACGATTTTCGAAATATAATCAGCCTCAGCAGGTCCGATACGCCTACATACGTCGACCATTGCCAAGTGTATCGCTGAAAAATTTGCAGGCGAAGAAGCAAGTACTTGTGCCCAGATCTCGAGAATGTTCTCCTCGGAAAGATCCTCTGAGCTTGCTCCTTCGAGCCATGGAGCCAAGAATTTTGGCGAAATATCTGAAGGTATTTCAAGCCCTTGACTTTTGGCAACATCTTGTGCGCGCTGCATGGCCGCCACCGCCGCTTCAGCTCTGTGAATTCTGAAGCGAGAAAGTGCGTCTTTCGCTGTTCCTAACGGCTCACCAAGCAAACCAACAGAATCGGCAAGGTATTGAGAGACTTGCGCGATTGGTTTGAAACCACGAACTTTGATAGAGAAGCCACTCGATTGGACCTCCAGCTCAAAAGGCTCAGTATCACTCACCCCCAAACCCCCACAAACTCCCGCCACTCCCCGATGCTCATCCCCGAAGACTCGCGCGTCACTTCCTCACCCTGCAACCGCCGTTTCAGCACGTCAACGGCCTTGGACGACAGCGTGACGCCGCCCATCCGGTAATCCTCGAACGCGGCGAAGGCCAAGGGCACCCAGTCGGCGACCATGCGGGCGATGGCTTCGGCATAGACGCGGATCTCGTATTGGGCATGGGCGTCGGCGCGCAGGCGCAGGAAGTGGAACAGGTTGTGCAGGTCGGTCTTCCAGTACCATTGGGTATAGATGTTCATCGGCAGGTTCATGCGGGCCAATTCGCGGGCCAGACCCTGCTGGCCCTCTTGTGACAGCATGTCCTCGTAATGGTCATACATCTGCGCGGCGTCGGATTTCAGCAGGGCCAGCACGCGGGCGGCCTCGGGCCCCTCCAGCACCGCACCGCGGCCCTGATTGTTCACCGTCGATTGCGCGGCGAGTTGGCCCGGTTCGGGGATATAGAATTCCCGGTCGAGGATCGAATAGCGCGCCGAGTATTCGTTGACGTTGGCGGTGCGGTGCCTGATCCACTGGCGGGCGACAAACACCGGCAGTTTGACGTGCAGTTTCAGTTCGCACATCTCGAAGGGCGTCGAATGCCAGTGACGCATGAGGTAGCGGATCAACCCCTCGTCGTTGGAGACATGTTTGGTCCCGGCGCCGTAGCTGACGCGGGCGGCCTGCACGATGGCGCTGTCGTCGCCCATATAGTCGATGGCGCGCACGAAGCCGTGGTCCAGCACCGGCTGGGCGGTGTAGAGATGCGCCTCCATCCCCGGGGCCACTGACCGCAATGTGAGTTGCGGCGTCGCGCGGGATGCGGTGATCTCGGCCAATTGTTCGTCGCTGAGCGGCATGGTTTTCTCTTTCTGTCCCGGGATTCGTTTTGACTATATTTTGCACTACAGCGGGCAGGAACCGCAAGAAGAAGGGTCTTGCCTGATGCAGGACCGGGGAACAGGGTTTCTGGAGCGGCGGCTGGGCCAGGCGGTGCGGGCGCGGCTGGGCCACCATCCGGCGGCTTTCGTGATGTTCGTGCTCAAACAGGGCTGGGCGGCACTGTTCGGCATCCTGTTCCTGGCGGCGCTGATCGTCAGCCGGGCGATCTGGCAGCCGGACTGGCCGGTCAGCCGCTACGACGGGTTGTTCATCTTTGCCGTGGTCACGCAGGCGCTGTTTCTGTGGCTGCGGCTGGAGGAATGGGAGGAGGCCAAGGTCATCGCCCTGTTCCACGTCACCGGCACGGTGATGGAGATGTTCAAGCTGGCGCAGGGCTCGTGGGATTATCCCGACAGCGGCATTTTCGAGATCGCCGGGGTGCCGTTGTTCAGCGGCTTCATGTATGCCTGTGTCGGCAGTTTCATCGCCCGGGTGATCCGCATCTTTCACATGCAATTCGCGCCCTATCCGCCGTTCTGGCTGACCATCGGGCTGGCCGCGGCGATCTATGCGAATTTCTTTGCCCATCATTATCTGCCCGACATCCGGCCGGCGCTGTTCGCGGCGACGCTGCTGATCTTCTGGCGCACGCGGATCTGGTTCTATCCGGGCGCCCATCCCTATTGGATGCCGCTGCCGCTGGCGGCGTTCCTGTCGGCGATCTTTCTGTGGATCGCCGAGAATGTCGGCACGCTGACCCAGACCTGGGTTTACGCCGGTCAGGGGCGGTTCGACATGGTGTCGCTGGGCAAGCTGGGGTCGTGGTATCTGCTGCTCTATGTCAGTTTCGTCACCGTTACGCTGGTGATGCGCGACGCGATGAAGCCGCAGCCGCTGCGGCCGGGCGTGCGCGAAATTTGACCGATTGCCCCCGGGACAAATCCGGCGGACGGGTTATGTTGGGGCAAACAACCGGAGAAACCGCATGATGATCAAGTATCTGCACACCATGGTCCGGGTGAAGGATCTGGAGAAATCCCTCGCCTTTTACAAGCTGCTGGGTCTGGTGCAGACCCGGCGCATCGACAGCGAGCAGGGGCGGTTCAGCCTGATCTTCCTGGCGCCGCCCGCGCAGCCCGAATGCCCGGTCGAGCTGACCTATAACTGGGACGGCGACGAGGGGCTGCCCAGCGACAGCCGCCATTTCGGGCATCTGGCCTATGAGGTCGATGACATCTATGCGATGTGCCAGCATCTGATGAACAACGGCGTCACCATCAACCGCCCGCCCCGGGACGGGCGCATGGCCTTTGTGCGCAGCCCTGACAATGTTTCGGTGGAATTGCTGCAAAAGGGCGAGGCGCTGGCCCCGGCGGAACCCTGGAGCAGCATGGCCAATACCGGGCATTGGTGAGGGTTCTCGCCCCGGTTCTGCTGGCGCTGGTGCTGGGTTGCGGCCCGGCGCTGGCGCAATGCCGTCTGGCGTTGGTGCTGGCGTTCGATGTCTCGGCCTCGGTCGATGCGCGCGAATACCGGCTGATGATGCAGGGCACGGCGGCGGCGTTGCGCGATCCTGAGGTGATCCGGGCGGCGTTGGGCGATCTGCCAGTGGCGCTGGCCGCCTATGTCTGGGCCGGGCGGCGCGAGCAGGCGATCGCGGCGGATTGGCGGCTGATCGGCAGCGCGGCGGATCTGGCGGAATTCGCCGACCGGATCGCCGGGTATCCGCGCCCCTCGGGCGACCCTTTGGGAAGCTGGTCGGGGCGCACCGGCGTCGGTGCGGCGCTGGCGGCGGGCGGGCGGTTGTTGCAGCGCGCCCCGGGCTGCGACGCGCAGACGCTGGATCTGGCCGGGGATGGGCTGTCGAACGACGGGCCCGATACGGTGCGGCTGGACGCGGTAACGGTGAATGCGCTGGCGGTTTCGGGCAGCATGCCGCTGGATTTCGACGGCGCCGAGGACGGGCTGGTCGATTGGTATGCGGTGAATGTGCTGCAGGGACCGGGCGCCTTTGTCGAGGTGGCCGATGGCTATGAGGATTTCGCCCGGGCGATCCGGCGCAAATTGCTGCGCGAGCTCAGCCCGTTGCTGCTGGGCGCCCTGCCCTAGCGCAAGAGCCGCGGCACGCTGCCGCCGCAATGCACCTCGATCAGTTCGAGATCGGCGCGGGCCAGATCGAGGCCGATCACGTCGCTGAGGATGGCGTTGGTCAGGTTGCCCTCGGCCCCCAGCCCGTTGACGATATTCACCGCCGAGACGGTGAGCGAGGTCGCCACCGAGGTCAGCGTGGTCAGCAGCGCGTTGATCGTGCCCAGCGCGCAGCCGAGGATGCCCGAGCATTGCTGCTGGGCGGCGGCGTTTTCGATGGTTTGCGCGGTCTGGTCCAGCAGGGTGGAAACCGCGCCCTGCAGGCTGTCGGCCGCCGCCCGCAGCGCCGGATCACCCACCGGCCCGAGACGGGCCACCGGATCGTCGGTGAATTGCCGCCGGGTGAAGGCGATGCGCCGGGTCTCGCGGGTGCGGACGGTCGAGGCCTGCATGCCCAGCGCCTCGTTGCCGAGCGGCAGGCCCTGCGCCTGGGTCATCAGGTCGATGTCGAGCAGGCTGGCATCGACGGGATCGAACACGGCGATTTCGGCGTTCGGGTCCATGGCGCAGGGATCGCCCTGATCGGTCAGCCGGGCCGAGGCATTGGCAAGGCGGATGTTGAGCCGCAGGGTAAAGAGGTTGAGGATGGTCAGGCGGTCCACCTCGACGCGGATCTGCGAGGTCTGGGCGCGGGCCTCGTCGGCGCCCGGGCGCACGCCCAGCACCAGTTGGCGCGGCTCGCCGACCCGCACCGCGGCGCGCACCCCGGCAAAGGGGCCAAGATCGAGCGCGGTTTCGACATTGACCACGCGCTGCGCCAGCAATTCGGCGGTGGCCAGCACCAGATCGCTGATCTGCAGCCGGGCGGTCGGCACCGGGTTGCCGACGATGACGCCGCGCAGGTCGGCGGGCAGCACCAGCGCATCGCCCAGCCGCACGGTTCCGGCACCGGGCGGCACCGTCACGCCGGTCAGCGCGGTCAACAGGTCCGAGACCGGCAGATCGGCGTCGAGGATGTCGCCGTAGGTCAGCGCCTCGCCCGAGGGGGTCAGGAGATTGGCGCGCGTCGAGATGTCGGTGAGCATCGGCAGCACATCGACCCGGGTATCGACGCCGCGCCCCGAGCACAGCACATCCACCGCCACCCCCAGCAACGGGCGCAGGACCGGGTCGAGCAGGCGCAGCGTGGCCAGGCAATTGGACAGCGCGAAGCTGACGCGCGGCGGCGAGATCCCGGCGATGGCCTCGCGGCGGACGATCAGATCGTCCTCGGACAGGATCAGGTCCAGAAGATACAGTTCGACCGGCGCCGTCACCACCACGCGCACGGCGTTGACCCCGGCGAGGCTGGTCTGGTCGGCGGCGGCGGTGAAGGCGCCGCGCGCCGGAACCCAGCCGAATTCGATGTCGCCATCGGGCAGTGCAAAGGTCGGATAGACCGGGTTGGCCGCCACGGTGGCGCGGGCGGCGGCGCGGCTGGTGTCAACGCTGGTCAGGGCATGCGCCGCCGACAGCGCCGCCAGATCGGCCTGCGCCTGCACATAGCGACGCTCGGCGTTGATATGGGCGATGTCGATGGCCGCCCCCGCCGCGATCAGCAGGATCGGCAGCAGAATGACGACCAGCACCGCCACGGCGCCCGAGGTTCCGGCGGCGAAATCGCGCAGCGGATCGCGTCGGCGCGGGGGCGTTTCGGGATCGGCGCCCGGCAGGTCAGCGCCCACCGGGCCGGGACTGCCGCTTACCACTGCACGAACGAAGCGCGCTGGAAGGAATCGAAGCGCAGGCCAATGGCCGAGCCAAGGATCGCCCCCAGGGTTCCGCGCGTGTCGTAGTTGACGCTGATGCTGAGGATGCCGGTGGTGGCATCGTGGCCGCATTGCACCCCGGTCACGCGCTCGGGGCTGAGCAGCGGCAGGTTGTCGGCCAGCGGCGCCACCATGCGGTCCTGCACCGTGTCGCACCAATCCGCGTCATCGGCGACCGGCAGCGCGGCGCGCGCCAGTTCATGCGCCAGTTGCTGCACGTCGCTGGCCACCGCCAGATAGAGGCTGGCCGAGGCGATCAGACCCAGCAGCGCGATCAGGAACGGCAGCATGACCACGAATTCCACGGTCGATGCCCCATCCTCTGCCGCGAGGAAATTGTCGGTTCCGTCGTTTTTGTGCCTGCGTGTCATACCGTGACCCACCCGATTAACAACATCTGATATTTATCATTTATTAACTCAGCCTACGCCAATTCACTCGCTCTTCAAGCGAGTTGGCGTGGCAACAATATCGCCCACGACGAAAGTCGCAGGCGGCGGGCCGGGGCCGATCAGGCGGGCAGCGACGGCCAATTTTGGCTATCCGCATGTTTTTGCTAAATAATGCCAATCGGGCAATCGCCGATTGAACAATGGCAGCCGTTGCCGAAATGCAACTCGGTCAACAGGTTGTTCCCAAATTACGTGGCAATCCGCAGCGCAATTTGCACAACGCGGTGCGGTGCCGCGTCAGGCTGGCGCCGGTTCGGACAGGGCGTCGAGTCGCGATTGCAGCCGGGCCGGGGGCAGACGCCCGGGATCGAGCGCCGCCAGCGCCTCGATCCGGCGGGCTAGATCGTCGTGCAGGGCCGGGGTTTCCAGCCCGGGGGCCAGCCGCCAGGCGGCGCGGTGCGGGCAGCCGGGCCAGTCGGGCGCGGCGGTCGCCGCGCGCCCGCCCAGGGTGATGACGATATCCATGCGCGGCGCCGCCTCGCCCTGCCACAGGGTCAGCGGCTTGGCCCAGAGCAGCCCGGTGTCGTGGCCCTGCCCGGCCAGGAACTCGAACAGCGCCGGATCGGGCGCACCGGGGGTGCCGACCGCGGCCGAGAACACCTCGAACCGCTCGCCCGCGCGCAGGCGCAGCAGGGCCTCGGCGATCAGCGTCGGCCCGGCATTCCCGGCGCCGAGGAACATCAGGTTGCGCACCCGCGGCCCCGGCGACCCGGCGCCCGGCCAGCCACGCCCGCCGCAGGTGGCGCCGATCCAGGCCTCGTTCAGCGCCGTCGCCCCCTCGACGCTGGCGGCGTAGAGCAGCGAGGTGGCGCGGCGCTCCTGGGTGATGAGCCCGGCATCCATCAATTGCGCCAGATAGCCCGACAGCGTGCTGGGCCGCAGATCGAGCGCGGCGCCGATCTCGCCGGCCGGAACCCGGCGCGGATAGTGCCGCATCAGCAGGCGCACCACTGCCAGACGGTGCGGATGCGCGAGGGCGGCAAAGGCGGCGACGGTATCCTGTTCCATGATTCCCGAAATACTGCACTGCAGCGAAATCATCAAGCTGCAGTGCAGCAATGGATCTGCGCGGTTGCCGGAATGTCACGGCATGCTAGTTTGGCGCGGTCAAGAGGGAGGACCAGATGACCCGCACCGCAACCCGCCGCGTCGGCCAGGCCGAGGTGACGATCCTCACCGACGGCGCCACGAGCTTTGGCCCGGAATTGTTCCCCGGCACGGCGCCCGCGCAGATCGCCGCCCTGCTCGCCCGCCAGAACGAGACCGGGATCGCCACCAATTTCAACGCGGTGCTGATCCGCGACGGCGGGCGCGTCCTGCTGTGCGACGCCGGGCCGCGCGATCTGTTCGGGCCGACCTGCGGGTTCCTGCCGCAGGCGATGGCCGAGGCGGGGGTGGAACCCGGGCAGGTCGATACGCTGTTTGCCACCCATCTGCACCCCGACCATATCGCCGGGATGATCACGCCCGAGGGTGCGGCGGTGTTCACCGCGGCCGAGCTGGTGGTGACGGCGGGCGAGCAGGCCTTCTGGTCGGATGCGGCGCAGACCGACCGGATGCCCGGCCCCCTGCCCGGCTGGGCACAACTGGCGCGGGCGGTGCTGGCGGCCTACGGCGACCGGCTGCGGCTGATCGCGCCGGGCGGGCCAATCGCCCCGGGGCTGACGGCGCTGGCGCTGGACGGCCATACGCCGGGCCACAGCGGCTGGCGGCTGGACAGCGACGGCGCGCAACTGATCCACGGTGGCGACATCATCCATGCCCCGGCGCTGCAGGCGGCCGACCCCGAGATCGCCGTCGCCTTTGACCTGGACCCGACCACGGCCCGGGCGACGCGCAAACGGCTGCTGGACGAGCTGGCCAGCGACGGCGCGCTGTTCACCGGCGGGCATTACCTGCATCCGGCGTTCCATCGCGCGGTCCGCGACGGCGCGGGCTATCGGCTGGAGCGCGCCTAGCGGCAACGCGGCATCGGGGGGCTGCCGCCCCCCGAACCCCCCGCCCAAAGGGGGGCACGCCCCCCTTTGGAAACCCCGTGAGTATTTGCGGCAAGATGAAACCGCAGGCGCGCCGGGGGTCAGCCGCGGATGGCGTCGAGCATGCGTTGCACGTTGGCGGGATCGGCATCGGGGGTGATGCCATGGCCGAGGTTGAAGATATGCGGGCCCTGGCGGAAGGTCTCGACGATGCGGCGGGTTTCGCGGGTCAGCGCCTCGCCCCCCTCGACCATATGGTGCGGGGCGAGGTTGCCCTGCACGCAGCCGTCGGTCTGCAGGTGCTGCGCCGCCCAGTCGGCGCTGACCGAATTGTCGATGGCCAGCCCGTCGGCGCCGGTGGCGCGGGCGAAGCCGACATAGCGTTCGCCCGCCTCGCGCGGGAAGGCGATGACCGGGATGCCGGGGTGGCGGGCCTTGAGCGCAGCGATGATGCGGGCGGCGGGTTCGAGGGCGAAATCGTCGAAATCGCGGCCCTTGAGGCTGCCCGCCCAACTGTCGAACAGTTTGACCACCTCGGCCCCGGCGTCGATCTGGGCCGAGAGATACTCGACCGTCGCCGCCTCCAGCACCGCGATCAGCGCGGCAAACCCGGCGCGGTCGCGGGCGATGAAGTCATGCGCCGGGGCCTGATCGGGGGTGCCGCGACCGGCGACCATATAGGTGGCCACGGTCCAGGGCGCCCCGGCAAAGCCGATCAGCGTGGTTTCGCGCGGCAGGGCGGCGGTCAGCAGGCGCAGGGTCTGATAGATCGGCGCGAGGGTTTCATGCACATCGGCCACCGGGCGCAGCGCGGCGACCCCGGCGGCATCGGTGATCGTGGACAGGCGCGGGCCTTCGCCCTCGGCGAACCACAGCTTTGAGCCCAGCGCCTGGGCGATCAGCAGGATGTCGGCGAAGAGGATCGCCGCGTCGAAGCCATAGCGGCGGATCGGTTGCAGCGTCACCTCGGCGGCGAGTTCGGGATTATAGCACAGCGACAGGAAATCGCCGGCCTGCGCCCGTGTCGCGCGGTATTCGGGCAGATAGCGCCCGGCCTGGCGCATCATCCAGACCGGGGGCACCGCTTGCACCTCGCCGGCCAGCGCGCGCAGGATGGTCTTGGTCGGGGCGGGCGGGGTCATGGCGTTTCTCCGGTCTGGCATCCGGCAGGGGATGAAACGCGCGCCGGGGCTTGTCAAGTTGCGCTGCCGCCGCAGGCAGTCCGGCGCGGATTTGCCCGGCGTGTTCGGGCTTTGTGGACGCGGGCGCGGGCCTCGGCTATATCCTCGGGGATATCAAGGACGAGTCGACCGCGTGATCCCTGCTCCCCCCGCCTGGCGCCTTTCGGTGGCGCCGATGCTCGATTGGACGGATTCGAACTGTCGGCAGTTCCACCGCCGGTTGTCGCGGCATGCCCTGCTCTATACCGAGATGGTCACATCGGCGGCGCTGGTGCGGGGCGGCGCGCGGCATCTGCTGGATTTCGAACCGGCCGAACAGCCGGTGGCGCTGCAACTGGGGGGCTCGGACCCGGTCGAGCTGGCGCAGGCGGCGCGGATGGGCGCCGAGGCGGGCTATGGCGAGATCAACCTGAATGTCGGCTGCCCCTCGGACCGGGTGCAATCGGGGTGTTTCGGCGCGGTCCTGATGAAGAGCCCGGCGCTGGTCGGCGACTGTCTGGCGGCGATGGCGGCGGTCAGCGGCGCCGAGATCACGGTGAAATGCCGGATCGGGGTGGACGACCAGAACCCGGCCGAGGCGCTGCCCGCCCTGCTGGCGGCGGCGCAGGCGGCCGGGGTGCGCCGGGTCATCGTGCATGCGCGCAAGGCCTGGCTGCAGGGGCTGTCGCCCAAGGAAAACCGCGAGGTGCCGCCGCTGGATTACGATCTGGTCGCGGCGATGCTGGCGGAATTCCCCGGGCTGGCGATCTGCCTGAACGGCGGGGTGGCGACGCTGGACGAGGCCGGGGCGCTGCTGGCGCGGGGCTTTGCCGGGGTGATGATCGGCCGCGCGGCCTATCACCAGCCGGTGGAGATCCTGGGCGCCGCCGACCGGCGCCTCTTTGGCGCCGCGGGGCCGGATGCCGACCCGCTGGCCATCGCCGAAGAGGTGGAGCCGATTCTGGCCGCGCATCTGGCGCGGGGCGGGCGGCTGATCGGCGTGACGCGGCACCTGCTGGGGCTGTTCGCCGGGCAGCCGGGGGCGCGGCACTGGCGGCGGGCGCTGTCGGAAATGCCGAACGGAACATTGGCCGATTACCGGGCGCTGGTCGCCGGGCTGAGCGAAAGGCGGGCGGCATGAAGGCGCAACTGATCGCATTGGCGCTGCTGACGGGCGCCTGCGTGCCGACCTCGGAGGTGGCGCGGCTGTCGTCGAGCACGGTCGCGCCGCAGCCGGTGACGCTCTATCGTCCCGGGGCGGTACGGCCGCTGCCCGCCAGCCGCGCCAATGCCGATATGGTGCGCGATTTCCTCGAACTGGGCTTTGCGATGGAAAGCGGGCGGCCGATCGAGGCGTTCTCGCGCTTTGAGGGGCCGGTGAATGTGGTGACGCGCGGCGCGGCGCCGGTGACGGCGATGCCCGATCTGGACCGGCTGATCGGGCGGCTGCGCAGCGAATCGGGGCTGGACATCGCCCGGGTCGCCGACAGCGCGCCGGGGGCGAATGTCATCACCGTCGAATTCCTGCCGCGGCGCCAGATGCAGGCGGTGGTCCCGGCGGCGGCCTGTTTCGTGGTGCCCAACATCAGCACCTGGCAGGAATTCGTCGCCAATCGCCGCAGCCCGGCCATCGACTGGACCCGGGTGGTGCAGCGCACGCGGGCGGCGGTGTTCATCCCCGATGACACCACGCCGCAGGAAATCCGCGACTGCCTGCACGAGGAAATCGGTCAGGCGCTGGGGCCGCTGAACGATCTGTTCCGCCTGCCCGACAGCATCTTCAACGACGACAATTTCCAGACCACGCTGACCGGCTTCGACACGCTGCTGCTGCGGGTCTGGTATGCGCCGGAACTGGCGCCGGGCATGACGCGCGATCAGGTCGCGGCGCGGTTGCCGGTGCTGTACAACCGGCTGAACCCGGCCGGGCGCGGCCTGCCGGGGGCCGATGCCGGGGCGACGCCGCGCGCCTGGCAACTGGCGATCGAGCAGGCGCTGTCCTCGGACGGCGGCGTGTCGCAGCGGCGCGACGGCGCGGTGCGCGCGCTGGATCTGGCGCGCGAACAGGGCTGGGTGGACAGCCGCCTGGCGCTGAGCCTGATGCTGACCGCGCGTCTGGCCCCGCGCGAACGCGGCGAGGCGGCGCTGGATGCGCTGCTGCTGGCGGCGGAAATCTATCGCGCCACCCCGGGCGGCGAGATCCACGCCGCGCATATCGACATGCATCTGGCGGTGCAGGCGCTGGCCAGCGGTCAGGCGCAGGTGGCGCTGGACCTGACGGCGCAGGCGATGCCGCTGGCCGAGCGGACCGAGAACGCGGCCTTTCTGGCCTCGCTGGGTTTCATCCGCGCCGAGGCGCTGGCGCTGGCCGGCCAGGGCGCCGAGGCCGAGCGCCTGAGGCTCGACTCGATGCCCGCCGCGCGCTATGGCTTCGGCTCCGAGGCTGCCGCAGGCGCCCGGTTGGACGAAATCGCCCGGATCGGCAGCGCGGCCCAGCAACGGCTCGCGCGGCTCTGAGGGCGCCGGAAAGGGGCTTTCATGGTCATTCTCGCAGGGCTGGCAATCGGCGCGCTCTGGGGCGGGTTTCACGCCCGCAGGCGCGGTGGCAGCGGGCTGGACATCGCGCAATACGCCGGGGTCTGGGGCATCATCGGCGGGATCCTCGGCGCTGTCGTGGCGGTGGGCATCGACCGGATGATCTGATGTTCCGCCCGTTCCTCGAACAGCTTCGCCAGCATGCCGTCCCGGTCACGTTGCGGGAATATCTGGGGTTTCTGGAGGCGCTCAAGGCCGGTCTGGCCCAGTTCGATGCCGAGGGGTTCTATTACCTCGCCCGCACGACCATGGTGAAGGACGAGCGCCACATCGACCGGTTCGACCGCGCCTTTGCCGCCGCCTTCAAGGGGCTGGATGCGATCACGCCGCAGGCCATGCTGGAGGCGGTGGACCTTCCGGCCGAGTGGTTGCAGGCGCTGGCCGAAAAGCACCTGACCGAGGAAGAGCGCGCGCAGATCGAGGCGCTGGGCGGGTTCGACAAGCTGATGGAGACGCTGCGCCAGCGGCTGGAAGAACAGCAGGGCCGCCATCAGGGCGGCAACAAATGGATCGGCACCGCCGGAACCTCGCCCTTTGGCGCCAATGGCTATAACCCCGAAGGGGTGCGCATCGGCCAGAAGGAGGGGCGCCAGGGAAAGGCGGTCAAGGTCTGGGACAAGCGCGAATCCCGCAATCTGGACGATCAGGTGGAACTGGGCACGCGCAACATCAAGGTCGCGCTGAAACGGCTGCGCAACTGGGCGCGCGACGGCGCCGAGCAGGAGCTGGATCTGGACGGCACGATCCGCGCCACCGCCGAACAGGGCTGGCTGGACGTGAAAACCCGGCCGGAACGCCGCAATGCCGTCAAGGTGCTGCTGTTCTTCGACGTCGGCGGCTCGATGGATCCCTATGTCAGGGTGCTGGAGGAATTGTTCAGCGCGGCGCGAGCCGAGTTCAAGCATCTCGAACATTTCTACTTTCACAATTGCCTGTATGAATTCGTCTGGAAGGACAACCACCGCCGCTGGGATGCCCGCACCCCCACCTGGGAGGTGCTGCGCACCTATGGCCCGGATTACAAATGCATCTTTGTCGGCGACGCCAATATGTCGCCCTATGAGGTGATCCAGCCCGGCGGCGCCAGCGAGCATTGGAACGACGAGAGCGGCGCCACCTGGCTGGCGCGCGCCCGGGCGCAATGGCCGCATCATCTGTGGATCAACCCGACCCCGCAGCAATACTGGACCCATTCGCATTCGATCCGGCTGATCAACGAGGCCTTCGAAGAGCGCATGGTGCCGATGACGCTGGAAGGCCTGACGCAGGGCATGCGGCTGCTGGGCCGTTAGGCAGCCATCTGCCGCTTTCGTCGCCAATCGGCGCCGCGATGCAGCGGGAAGTCTTTTTGCAGTTGCACAATCCCTTGGAACGATTCTAGACCGGGGCCAAGGGCGCGACTCGACAGCCGCAGCAACAGGGCATGCCATCGCCGCCGCGTCCGAGACAAGTTTCAAGGATATCAAGACCATGAAAACCGGCTATCGCCTTCCCGAGGTGACGTTCCACACCCGTGTCCGCGACGAAAGCATCGGCGGGCCCAATCCGTTCCGCTGGCAGGACATGAGCACCGCCGACTACTTTGCCGGCAAGCGCGTCGTGCTGTTCTCGCTGCCCGGCGCCTTCACGCCGACCTGTTCAACCTATCAACTGCCCGGTTTCGAGAACGGTTTCGCCGATTTCGCCGCGCAGGGGATCGACGCGATCTATTGCATGTCGGTCAACGACAGCTTTGTCATGAACCAATGGGCCAAGGCGCAGGGCCTCAAGAACGTGCAGGTCATCCCCGACGGATCGGGCGAATTCACCCGCCGCATGGGCATGCTGGTGCGCAAGGACAATCTGGGCTTTGGCCTGCGCTCGTGGCGCTATGCGGCGGTGGTCAATGACGGCGTGGTCGAGGCCTGGTTCGAAGAGCCGGGCCTGTGCGACAACCACGGCGAAGACCCTTACGGCGTGTCGTCGCCCGAAACGGTGCTGAACTGGCTGATCGAGGCCGGGCGCGAGCAGGCGGCCTGAACCCGGCGGGCGCCCGGCGACGGGCGCCCTTCCCTTTGCCATGCGCCGGATGCATGGCGCCCTGCCCGGCCCTTCCTTGCCTTCGCGGGGGGGCCGCATTAGAACCAAGGTCAGCCAACCGCGAGGGGGAGGACCCGATGCGCGATCTCAAGCTGCCCGACCAGCGCCACCCGGAAAAAGCGCACCGCCCCGACAACGCCCAGCCGAAGAAACCGGCCTGGATTCGCGTCAAGGCGCCCGGCGGCGCCGGGTATAACGAAACCCGGCAGATCATCCGCGACAACAAGCTGTCCACCGTCTGCGAAGAGGCGGGCTGCCCCAATGTCGGCGAATGCTGGTCGCAGGGCCATGCGACGATGATGATCATGGGCGAGATCTGCACCCGCGGCTGCACCTTTTGCAACGTGGCGACCGGCAAGCCCAACGCGCTGGACGCGTTCGAGCCCGGGCGCGTGGCGCATGCGGTGGCGACGCTGGGGCTGAAGCATGTGGTCATCACCTCGGTGGACCGCGACGATGTCGAGGACGGCGGCGCCGAGCATTTCGCCCAGACCATCCGCGCCATCCGCCACCGGGCCCCCGACACGACGATCGAGATCCTGACGCCGGATTTCCTGCGCTGCGCGCCCTCGGCGCTGGAGACCGTGGTGGCGGCGCGGCCCGATGTGTTCAACCACAACCTCGAAACCGTGCCGGGCCTCTATCCCAGCGTGCGGCCCGGGGCGCGCTATTTCCATTCGCTGCGGCTGCTGCAGCGCGTGAAGGAGCTGGACCCGTCGATCTTTACCAAATCCGGCATCATGGTCGGTCTGGGCGAGGACCGGCAGGGTGTGCTGCAGGTGATGGACGACATGCGCGCGGCGGATGTCGATTTCCTGACCATCGGCCAGTATCTGCAACCGACGCCCAAGCACCATGTGGTCGCGCGGTTCGTGACGCCCGAGGAATTCGCCAGCTATGAGAAGGCGGCCTTCGGCAAGGGGTTCGACATGGTTTCGGCCACGCCGCTGACCCGCTCGTCCTATCACGCCGGCGACGATTTCGCCCGGCTGAGAGCCGCCCGGCAGCGCAAGCTGGGGTTGGGGTGAGGCAAACCGCCCCCTCGTTCAGGTCTGGGTGAAAGATCGTGGCAACCTGTGGGCGTTGCGGCAAGACCCTGGGCTTCCTGGGGGGCAACAAGGGGCTCTGCCAAGAGTGCTTCCTCGCCTCGATCGGCGGCGAACCGGAGGTTCGCGCAACGCGCGAGACGGACGGGGCGCTGCGGGAACGCGCCGCCATCGAAGCCGTGCTGCTGACGACGGAAACGGCGTCGGACCTGCCGATCGTCGAACGGCTGGAGATCGTCACCGCCGAATGCGCCTTTGGCATGAACCTGTTCAAGGATCTGTTCGCCGGGGTACGCGATATCGTCGGCGGGCGGTCGAAAGCGGTGCAACAGACGATGCGCGATGCCCGCCGCACGGCCTTGTTCGAATTGAAGCGTGAGGCATGGCTGATCGGGGCCAACGCCGTGGTCGGCGTTGACCTCGATTATGTCGAACTGTCGAACGCGGGCTCGATGGTCATGCTGGTGGCCAGCGGCACCGCGGTCCGAATCGCCCCGGATCAGTAGATGTAGCGGATCTGGTCGCCCCAATAGCGTTCCATCCGCTTGAGGGCGGCGTTGATGTTTTCCAGCTCGTCGCTGGTGATGACGCCCTTGCCGACCATTCCGTCGGCGTGGCGGGCGAACAGGTCGGCGACGACGGCGCGCACCTCCTGCCCGCGCGGGGTCAGCCGGACGCGGACCGAGCGGCGGTCGATTTCGCACCGGGCGTGGTGCATATAGCCGTTATCGACCAGTTTCTTGAGATTGTACGAGACATTCGACCCCTGATAGTAACCGCGGGTCTTCAGTTCGCCCGCCGTCACCTCGTTGTCGCCGACGTTGAACAGCAACAGGGCCTGAACCGCGTTGATGTCGAGAATCGCCAATCGTTCGAATTCGTCCTTGATGACATCGAGCAGCAACCGGTGCAGCCGCTCGACGAGGGCGAGACTGTCGAGATAGCTGGGCAGCATGTCGACGGTGCCAGACGCCGCATCGGACGGCGCCGGGGGTTTGACGTGACTATGAAAGCTCATGCGTTTCTCCTGCCTTTTGGGGCTGGCGGTTACAATACGCGTCAAAATGCAAACAGGGAGTTAAGGTACGGATTTTTTCTGCCGACCGGCCCGGAGCGGCGATATTTCCGGTCTCTCACAAAGCGTTCACCGGTTTGAAACGCAATTGACCAGCCCGGGCCCGCGTGGTGATGTGCGCGCAGTTTCAACGGAGTTAAGCCATGAATATCCTTTCCAAAACCGTACTCGCCGGTGTGTTTGCGATCACCCTGCCCGCCGTCGCCTCGGCGCAGGCCTGCCCCAGCTATGCCAACAGCGGCGCCGGTCTGAACTTCACCGCCGAGTCGGTCTGGATTCCCCAATCGGTGGGCGTTGTCGCGGGCGGCAACATCGATCTGGGCGCCTGCGGCAGCGTTCCGGGCCACGGCTATGTCATCCAGTCGCCCGACTTCACCATGCAATACAACGACCTCGGCATGGGCCGTCAGCTCGAATTCCGCGTGCAGGCAAGCTGCGACACGGTGCTGCTGATCAACGCCTCGGACGGCCAGTGGTATTTCGAGGACGACACCAACGGCATGGACCCGGCGATCCGCCTCAGCGTCGCGCCCAGCGGTCAGTATGACATCTGGGTCGGCACCTTCGGCATGAACACCTGCCAGGCCACGCTGACCGTCGAATCGTTCTGATCGACGCGGGACTCCGTTCGAAAACCAGGGCGGCACCGGGAAGCCGGTGCCGCTTTTTTGCGGCCCGCAGGGGCCTGCGGGCCCGGGCCCGATTCATTTTGAACCGGCGCCGGGGGTGGCGCGACCCATGCCTCGAAACGCCGGGAATTGTTGCAGGAATCTCACCAAATGCTGAGAGTTCGTCGTAGTTCTGAGCCCTTGACTGATTCCGATTATCGTTCCACGCTTCGCCATCCTCTCACATATTTCCAGGAGCCTCCTGTGTCGATTTACCAAAATTTCAAGCATGGATTTCTTGTAGCCGCCGCGGGCGCCGCCCTCAGCGTCGCCGCCGCCGGGTCGGCCGCGGCCCAGCAATGCCCCGACTGGCAGCTCAGCGGCATCCCGATCACCACCGACGCCGAAACCTCGTGGGTGCCGCAGCAATACCCGCTCTATGCCGGGGGCGGCCTGGACCTGAGCCTGTGCACGACGCTGCAAGGCAACGGTGGCCCGGTGCAGGGTTACGGCCGTGTCACCCCGGCGCCGTCGTTCACCCTGAGCTACGACGCGCGCAACATGGGCCGCGATCTGGAATTCCGCGTGCAGTCGGAATGCGACACCACGCTGCTGATCAACGATTCGACCGCGCAATGGCTCTATAACGACGACGAGGACGGCACGCTGTCGCCGCGCCTGCGCCTGCCCGCCGCGCAGAGCGGCCGCTATGACCTGTGGGTCGGCACCTATGGCGCGCAATCGTGCCAGGCGACGCTGATCGTCGAAGCCTTCCCGCCCGCCTCGCAAGTGCCGCCCGCCGCGCCGACCTGCCCCGACTGGTCGCTGGGCGGTGCCGAGGTCAATCTGGTGAACGGCGGTTCGGTCAGCCAGTCGGTCGTCGCCGGGGGTTCGGTCAACCTGTTCGACAACCAGTGCGGCATCCAGGCGCATGGCTATGTCGCCCAGGCGCCGGATTTCTCGCTGTATTTCGATCCGCAGGGCCAGGTTTCGACGCTGAACATCGCCGTTCAGGGCCAGTGCGACACGACGCTGCTGGTCAATGACCCCAACACCAACTGGGTGTTCAACGACGACGCCACCGACCTGCAGCCTGCGATCACCATCGGCGATGCGGTCGAAGGGCGCTATGACATCTGGGTCGGCACCTTCGGGCAATCGACCTGCCAGTCGACGATCACCTTCTCGGCCTCGTCGCCGGTGCCGCAGCAGCCGCAGGCCCCCGCGGGCAAGTAACCGCCGCCAGACAGCGAAAAGGCCGGGTCGCATGACCCGGCCTTTTTCCGTTTCGGTCGGGCGTCAGCGCCCTGCCCCGGTCACTTTTCCAGCCGCGCGGCGGCATGGGCGGCGATCACGCCCAGCAGCGGCGCATAGGCCCCCGGCCCCATCGGCTGGGCATTGCCCTGGCCGATCCGCGCCGTGACCCATTGATAGAGGTCATGGTCGTTCTCGGCCAGCAGCGCCTCGTAGATGTCGAGCGTGTCGGCGTCGAGGCTGGCGAGCGCCTGATCGGCAAAGGGGCCGAGGATCAGGTCCATCTCCTTGATGCCCCGCCGCCACGAGCGCATGCGCAGCCGTTTCAGGTGGTTCTCGTCGGGGCGGGGGGTGTCAGACATGGGTATCCTCGCGGGTCATCTGCAGGCGCAGCATCTTCTCCAGCCGCCCCATGCGTTCGCCCATGGCCATCAATTCGCCGCGCAGGCTGCGCAATTCGGCCAGCGCCGCCTTTTGCGCCGGGCTGGGGCTGGCGGCTTGTTCCTCGGCGCCCGGCGGCGCCACGTCGTCGCCCTCGCCCGTCAAGAGCCAGCGCAGCGAGACGCCCAGCAACGCCGCCAGCATCTGCAGCCGGTTGGCGCGCGGCTCGGAGATGTCGTTCTCCCAGTCGCGCAGGGTCTTGGCGCGCACGCCCAGCCGCCCGGCCAGTTCGGCCTGCGTCATCCGCGCCGCCTCGCGGCCCGCGGCCAGCCGGTCGCCCAGCGTTGCGTGATCGTCGGTGAACCAGGTCTCGGTCATGCTGTCTCCTCGGTTTGTCGGTCTCTGCGGCGCAGCGGGGCGCCACGATCGCCCTTGAACGGGATCGAGGCGCACCCTATGACATGGCTCCGGAAAACACAAACCGGAGGCCCCGATGCCGTTCCTTTCCGACACCCTCGCCCGCGTGAAACCCTCGGCGACCATCGCTGTCACCAACATGGCGGCCGAGATGAAAGCGGCCGGCAAGGACGTGATCGGCCTCGGCGCCGGCGAGCCCGATTTCGACACGCCGCAGAACATCAAGGACGCGGCCAAGGCGGCGATCGACGCGGGCCGCACCAAATACACCGCCGTCGACGGCATCCCCGAGCTGAAAAAGGCGATCTGCGCCAAGTTCCTGCGCGAGAACGGGCTGACCTATAGCCCGGCGCAGGTCTCGGTCGGCACCGGCGGCAAGCAGACGCTCTATAACGCGCTGATGGCGACGCTGAACCCGGGCGACGAGGTCATCATCCCGGCGCCCTATTGGGTCAGCTATCCGGATATGGTGCTGCTGGCCGGGGGCACGCCGGTCGCGGTGCCCTGCGGCATCGAGACGAATTTCAAGCTGACGGCGGCGCAACTGGAATCGGCGATCACGCCGCGCACCAAATGGTTCATCTTCAACTCGCCGTCGAACCCGACCGGCGCGGGCTACACCCGCGACGAGCTGAAGGCGCTGACCGATGTGCTGATGAAGCATCCGCATGTCTGGGTGATGTCGGATGACATGTACGAGCATCTGGTGTTCGACGATTTCGAATTCACCTCGCCCGCGCAGATCGAACCCGGCCTCTATGAGCGCACGCTGACCTGCAACGGCGTCAGCAAGGCCTATGCGATGACCGGCTGGCGGATCGGCTATGCCGCCGGGCCGGTGGCGCTGATCAAGGCCATGGCGACGATCCAGTCGCAAAGCACCTCGAACCCCTCGTCGGTGTCGCAATACGCGGCGCTCGAGGCGCTGACCGGGCCGCAGGATTTCCTGGTGCCGTTCCGCGAGGCGTTCCAGCGGCGGCGCAACCTGGTGGTGGACATGCTCAACGCCGCCCCCGGCATCACCTGCCCGCGGCCCGAGGGGGCGTTCTATGTCTATCCCGACATTTCTGGCTGCATCGGCAAGACCTCGGCGGCGGGCACATTGATCGAGAACGACGAGGTCTTTGCCCGGGCGCTGCTGGCGGAAACCGGCGTCGCGGTGGTGTTCGGCGCGGCCTTCGGCCTGAGCCCCAACTTCCGCGTCAGCTATGCCACCTCGGATGCGGCGCTGACCGAGGCCTGCACGCGCATCCAGACGTTCTGCCGCGCATTGCGCTGAGCCGGGATCAGGGGGGCGCTCGCGCCCCCCTCTTTGCGTGCCGCAAATTCACCCCCCTGAGGATATTTAAGGCGCAAAGTTGGGGCGTTAACCTTTTGTTAACCCTGCCTCTTTGCTCCTGAAAATATCCCGGGGTGAATGGCGCGGCACGCGCCAGAGGGGCAGCGCCCCTTACTTCTGGCGTTGCGCCTCAACTGGACAAGCCCGGCGCGCCCTCCTAGCCTGCCCCGGCAGGGCAAGGGAGGCGCGGATTGGGGGGCGAGGTGGTCAGGCGGGCCGAGGTGGCGGCCGACGATCCGCGCGCGGCCGAGGGGCTGGCGCGGGCGCTGGGGCCGGGGCCGCTGGCGCTGGTCATCGTCTTTGTCTCGCCGCAGGCGCCGGACGCCACCGGTCTGATGCGCGACCTGTCGGCGGCGCTGGCCCCGGCGCCGGTGATCGGCTGCACCACGGCGGGCGAGATCGGCGCGCAGGGTTACGCCGAGGGGCTGGTGGTGGCGCTGGCGCTGCCCGCCCGGCATTTCCGGGCCGAGGCGCTGGTGATCGCCGATCTGGGGGCGCTGGATGCGCAGGCGGCCATCGGCGACCTGATCCGCGCCCGGGCCTCGCTGGCACGGGCCCGCCCGGACTGGGAGCATGAATTCGTCTTTCTGCTGGTTGACGGGCTGTCCACCAAGGAGGATGAGCTGGCCTCGCGGCTGGCGCCCGGCCTCGGCTCGGCGCCGCTGTTCGGCGGCTCGGCCGCCGATGGCACCCGGTTTCTGGAAACCTTTGTCTTTCACGGCGGCCGCAGGCTGCGCAATGCCGCGGTTCTGGCGGCAATCCGCACCGAATGCCCGGTCAAGGTGTTCAAGTTCGACCATTTCGAGCCGACCGAGACGCGGATGGTCGTCACCCGGGCCGATCCGTCGCGGCGGCGGGTGCAATCCATCAATGCCGAACCGGCGGCGCGCGAATATGCCCGGCTGCTGGGAAAGGACCCGGGCCAGTTGACGCCCTTCACCTTTGCCGCGCATCCGGTGGTGGTGCGGATCGGCGGGCAGCATCATGTGCGTTCGATCCGGCAGGTGGACGAAAACGGCGATCTGATCTTTTATTCCGCCATCGACGAGGGGCTGGTTTTGACGCTGGCGCAGCCGAAGGACATGGCCGGGCATCTGGACGGCGCCCTGCGCGGGCTGGCGCAGCCGGTGGCGCCGGTGGCGATCCTGGCCTGCGACTGCGTGCTGCGGCGGATGGAGGCGCAGGAAAAGCAGCTCGACGGGCGGATCTCGGCCTTGCTGCGGGCGCATCGGGTGATCGGCTTTTCGACCTATGGCGAGCAGCTCAACGCCATGCATGTCAACCAGACGCTGACCGGCGTGGCGCTCTATGCGCCGGAGGCGCGGCCATGATCCCGACGCCGCAGGCGCTGGGGCTGCTGAACCCCGCCGATCCGCCCGGGCGGCAGATCGACAAGCTGTTGCAGATCGTCGAGGTGCTGATGCGCCGGGTCGAGCAGGGGCATGACCATGCGGGCGCCGCCTATGCCCAGTTCGAGCGGGCGGCGATGCTGGAGGATCAGGTGCGCGCCCGCACCCGCGAGCTGGAAACCGCGCTGGACCTGCTGCACGAATCGAACGCCCGCCTCGCCGCCGCCAACCGCGAGACCGAGGCAGCGCGGCGCAATCTGGCCGATGCGATCGAGACGGTGCAGGAGGGGTTCGGCCTGTTCGGCCCCGACGACGTGCTGGTGATGTGCAATTCGCGCTTTGGCCTGCAATTGCACGATGTGCAGCCGGGGCTGGTGCCGGGGCTGGGTTTCGCGGGCTATGTCGATCTGGTCAGCCGCTCGGCGCTGCTGTCGCTGCCCGAAGGGGTGAGCCCGCAGGATTGGGCGATCCAGCGCCTGCACCGCCACCGCGAGCGCAGTGTGGTGTTCACCGTGGCGCTGCGGGGCGACCGCTGGTTGCAGGTCAGCGAGCATCGCACCGGCGATGGTGGCACGGTGATCCTGCAGACCGATGTGACCGACATCATCCGCGCCGAACGCGCGGCGCGGGGGCGGCTGCTGGACGATCAGGCGCGGGTGGTGCGGGCAACGCTGGACCATATCAGCCAGGGGGTCTGCATCTTTGATGCCGACGCCCGGCTGATCGGCTGGAACGAGCGCGCCGCCGAATTGCTGGCGGTCAATCGCCTGCGGTTCCGCCCGGGTCTGGCCTTTGACGATCTGGTCGCGCCGATCAGCGAGCGGTTGCGCCCCGGCGAGGGGCTGCGGGCCGGGGCGCTGCGCGACTGGGTGGCCCGGCGGGCGCCGCGCCCGCCCCTGCGGGTCGAATTGACGCGCGACGGCGATGTGGTGCTGGATGCTTTCGCGCAGGAAATGCCGGACCGGGGCTTTGTGATCTCGTTCACCGATGTCACCGCCGAGCGCCGCGCCATCAACGCGCTGAGCCGCGCCAAGGAGACGCTGGAGGCGCATGTCGCGGCGCGGACGCTGGAGCTGGGCGTGGCGCTGGCCAATGCCGAGCGCGCCAATGCCAGCCGTTCGCGTTTCGTCGCGGCGGCAAGCCACGATCTGTTGCAGCCGCTGTCGGCGGCCAAGCTGTTTCTGGCCTCGATGGAGGATGAGGCGCTCAATCCGCGCGCGACCGAGGCTTTGGGCAAGACCCGGTCGGCGCTGGTGTCGGTGGAGACGATCCTCGATGCCCTGCTCGATATTTCCCGGCTGGAAAGCGGGCGGCTGAACGTGCAGGCGCAGCCGGTGCCGCTGGCGCCGCTGCTGGCCCGGCTGGCCGAGGAATTCGCCCCGCTGGCCGCCGACAAGGGGTTGCGGCTGCGCTGGCGGCCGACCGGGGCGGTGGTGGTGTCAGACCCGGTCTGGCTGCGGCGCATCCTGCAGAACCTGATCGGCAACGCGCTGCGCTATACGCAGGCGGGCGGCGTGCTGGTCGGGGTGCGGACCGGGGCGGCGGGGCTGCGGGTCGAGGTCAGCGATACCGGCCCCGGCATCCCCGAGCATGAGCGCGAGGCGATCTTCCGCGAATTCCACCGGCTGAATGCGCGCGCCTCGGCCTCGGAGGGGATGGGGCTGGGCTTGGCCATTGTCGAGCGGGCCTGCGCCCTGCTGGGCCATGCGGTGACGCTGGATTCGCGGCCCGGCCGCGGGTCGCGCTTTGTGCTGCATCTGGGTCCGGCGGGTGAAACCCAGGCCACGGCCAGCGAACCCGCGCCCGATCCGCGCCGCGCGCTGCCGCGCGATCTGATCGGCCTGCTGGTCGCCGCCGACGTCGACATGCGCCGGGCGCTGGTGCATCTGCTCGAGGGCTGGGGCGTCAGCGTGTTCGACACGCCCGACCCGGCCGAGGCGCTGGCGCTGATCGACGAGATCGGCATGGCGCCCGATTTCGTGCTGATCGACGCCCGCCCCGGCGAGGAAGACGCGGCGCTGGCGCTGATGCAGTCGCTGGGCCAGCGTCACGGCGCCCTGCCCGCCCGGCTGCTGAGCGCGACCCGCGCCGAGGGGTTGCGGCTGCGGGCGCTGCGGGCCGGGGTGCCGCTGCTCTACAAGCCGGTCGATACCGGCCTGTTGCAACGCTTCATCGCCACCTGCGGTCAGGACTGACCTGTCCATTGGTCTCAGGGGGGGCGTTCGGCGCTTGACCGCCGGGGGCGCCCCGACCAGCATGGGCGCCAGATGAGGGAGGCCCGCGTGATCCATCCATTCCAGCGCCGCGACGACGCGGCGGGCGAGGCGGCATGAAACCCGGCTCCATCGACGCGGTGCAGAGCCTGCTGGCGGGGCAGGATTATGTCTGCAGCCGCCCGCTGGCTACGGTGGTGTTTCTGGCGCTGACGCTGGGGCGGCCGCTGTTTCTGGAGGGCGAGGCGGGCACCGGCAAGACCGAGATCGCCAAGGCCGTCGCCGCCGCGCTGGGCCGTCGCCTGATCCGGCTGCAATGCTATGAGGGGCTCGATGCGGCCTCGGCGGTCTATGAATGGAACTTTGCCGCGCAGATGATCGCCATCCGCACCGCCGAGACCGCGACAGGCACCGACCGCAGCGCCCTCAAGGCCGAATTGTTCGGCCCGGATTACCTGATCGAGCGCCCGCTCCTGCAGGCGATGCGCCCGCAGCCGGGCGGCGCCCCGGTGCTGCTGATCGACGAGATCGACCGCACGGACGAGCCGTTCGAGGCCTTTCTGCTGGAGGCGCTGAGCGACTTTCAGGTGACGATCCCCGAGCTGGGCACCATCACCGCGCCCGAGCCTCCGATTGTCATCCTGACCTCGAACCGCACGCGCGAGGTGCATGACGCGCTCAAGCGCCGGTGCCTGTATCACTGGGTCGATTACCCCGATTTCGCCCGCGAGGCCGAAATCCTGCGCGCCCGGGTGCCGCAGGCCAGCGAGACCCTCTCGCGCGAGGTGGTGGCCTTTGTGCAGCGGCTGCGCGGCGAGGATCTGTTCAAGAAACCGGGTGTCGCGGAAACCATCGACTGGGCGAAATGCCTGCTGGCGCTGGATGTGATCGCCCTGTCGCCCGAGGTGATCGCCGACACGCTGGGCGCAATCCTGAAATATCAGGACGATATCGCCCGCATTCAGGGTTCCGAGGCGAGAAAGATCCTCGACGAGGCGCGCAAATCGCTGGCCGAGGCATGAGCGGATCAACCCGCGCCGCGGTCCAGATCGGCCAGGCGGGCCAGCGGGATCACCGCCGGAACCCAGCGCGCCGCCGGGCGGGGAAACAGGCGTTGCCACAGGCGCGGGCGGGTGTCGGGCCGGGGCCAGGCGAGATGGACAACGGCAAGGGGCGTTGGCAGCACGCCCGGTTCCAGCGCAAAGACCACGTCATCCGATCCTTCGGCGACGCCGATGGCCCTGACCTGCCCGGTCTGGATCGCCGGGGCCAGCGCGTGGCGCGGCCCCAGTTCGAGGGCAAGCTGACGCAGGAACACCTCGGGCTGCGCTGGGGTCAGGCCGCACCAGCCCGGTGGCCAGTCAAGATCGTCGTCGTCGGTCATCCATCCTGCACCGGTTGCCACGCGCGGGGCCGCGCATGAGCAGTCTGCCCCAGCGTTCGCTGCCCGAAAACCCCCGGCTGGCCGATAACCTGACCCATTTCGCCCGCGCCCTGCGCAAGGCCGGGCTGCCGGTGGGGCCCGGCCGGGTGATGCTGGCGATCGAGGCGGTGGCCGCGGCGGGATTCACCTCGAAGGCCGATTTCTACTGGACGCTGCACTCGGTGTTCGTCTCGCGGCCCGAGGAACGGCAGGTGTTCCATCAGGTGTTCCGGCTGTTCTGGCGCGATCCGCGCTATATGGAACACATGATGGCGCTGCTGCTGCCCGCCGTGCGCGGCGCGCATGAGGAAAAGGCCGCCGCCGATGCGGCGAAACGGGCGGCCGAGGCGCTGCTGGACGGCGCCGAGGGGCCGCCCCGCCCGCCGCAGGACAGCGATCTGCCCGACGAGGACATGCCCATCGACATCGACGCGCGCCAGACCGCCTCGGCAGAGGAACGGCTCAGGGTGCTGGATTTCGAACAGATGTCGGCCGAGGAGGCGGCGCAGGCGCGGCGGATGCTGGCCCGCCTGACGCTGCCGGTGAACCCCCTGCCGACGCGGCGGCTGGCCGCCGATCCGGCCGGGCGGCGGGCCGACTGGCGCCGCACCCTGCGCGCGGCGGTGCGCAGCGGCGGCGAGATCGGCGCGATTGCCCGGCGCAAGCCGTTGCCGCGCTGGCCGTCGCTGGTGGTGCTGTGCGATATTTCCGGCTCGATGGCGGCCTATTCGCGCATGGTGCTGCATTTCGTGCATGCCGTGGCCAACCGGCCGGGACAGGGCTGGGCACGGGTGCATGGCTTTACCTTTGGCACGCGGCTGACCAACATCACCCGCCACCTGCGCACGCGCGACGTCGATACCGCCCTGAACGCCGCCGGGCGCGAGGCGCAGGACTGGCAGGGCGGCACCCGGATCGGCGCCTGTCTGCACGATTTCAACCGCGACTGGTCGCGCCGGGTGCTGGCGCAGGGGGCGGTGGTGCTGCTGATCACCGACGGGCTGGAGCGCGACGACCCGCAGGCGCTGGCGCATGAGATGGCGCGGCTGCACCTGTCGGCCCGCCGCCTGATCTGGCTGAACCCCCTGCTGCGCTGGGACGGGTTCGCGCCGAAAGCCCAGGGCATCCGCGCCATGCTGCCGCATGTCGATACCTTCCGCGCCGCGCATTCCATCGCCTCGCTTGAGGCGCTGGCCGCGGCCCTGTCCGACCCGCGCGATCACGGCGAAAAGGCGCGGCTGCTGCGGCTGATGGCGGGTTGACGGCGGGGCCTCTTTCACCAAAGCGCATGATTTCAGCACCTTGCGCGGAAAATGACCGCCGGGCGCGGCGCGCGGCATTTTCCTGTGGCGGATTGCCACATCGGCGCGCGGCCCCCTTGGATCGCCCCGGCCCCGCCCCTAAGTGACGGGCACAGGCCAGAGATCCTCCCCTCTCAGGCCGGCCCCGTCAGCCACGGGGGCCCAGACCAGACCGCCGCGCAGCCCTCCCTGCCGCGGCGGTCTTTGCTTTTGCGGCCCCGGCAGGCGGAATGCCGCCGCTGGCCGGGGCCAGGGCGCGACGGGCCGGAACCGGCGGCGCGGCGGCGCGTTTTCCCGATAACCGCAGGAAACCCCGGAGACCCCATGCGCCGCAGTTTTTCGACCACCACCGCCCTGTTGACCAGCCTCGCGCTGGCCGTCCCGGCAACCTTTCCCGCCATCGCCCAGGAGCGTGGCAGCGACAGCGAACCGGCTGTGCTGTGTCCAGAGGACATGAGCGCCGAGGATTGCCAGGCGCTGCGCGACGATCCGGCAACCGGGGAGGAGGCGGTCGAGGCGCCCCCGCCCGAGGCCGAGGCCGCACCGGAAACGCTGCTGGCCCCCGAGACGGATGAAGCACCGGCCGAGGATGCGCCGGTGGACGAGGCTCCGGCAGAGGCACCCGCCGACGAGGCTCCGGCCGAGGCCGCGCCGAGCGACGCGGCACCGGCTGACGAGACGCCGGTAGAGGAAGCACCGGCCGACGCCGCGCCCGCCGACGAGGCGCCTGCGGTAGAGGCCCCGGCAGACGAGGCCCCCGCGCAGGAACCCCCGGCGGATGTCGAGAGGCTGCAGGAGGCGCTGGGCGCCGAGACCGAGGCCGGTCGTGAACCGGCTGTCGAGACTGAGGCCGAGACCGAGGCTGATGCCGGGCCGCAGGTCGAGGCGGAGAGCGAGGCCGAGGTGCAGGCCGAGGCCCCCGCCAATCCGCGCCGCAGGCCCGAGGCGAGCGCCGAGGCCCCGGCAGACGAGGCCCCGGCTGACGAAGCCAGCGGGGAGGTCGCCGACGGCACGCCCGACGGCCCCTCGCAAGCGGCGCAAGAGGCGGCGACCGGCGAGGCCGAGGCGAGCATGGCCGCCAGCGGCGACGACGAAACGGTGAGCGAGGTCAGCGAGACCGTGACCGAGGACAGCGTGCGCCGCTCGGACGAGGATTTCGCCGAATCCGTGCCCCCGGCCGGAACCCTGCTGGAACGGCGCGACGATGAACCCACCTTCCTGCAAGGCGCGCTGCTGGGCGCCGCCGGGGCGCTGGTGGTCGGCGCGCTGCTCAACGGCAACCGCGAGGTGGTCAGCAGCACGCCGGACCGCGTCGTGGTGCGCGACCCCAACGGCGACCTGCAGGTGCTGCGCGACGATGACGCGATCCTGCGCCAGCCCGGCGCCGAGATGACGACGCGCACCTATTCCGACGGCTCGACCCAGACGGTGATGGTGCAGCCCGACGGCAGCCAGATCATCACCATCCGCAACGCCGAGGCGCGGGTGGTCAAACGGGTGGTGATCGCCGCCAACGGCACCGAAACCGTGCTGTTCGACGATACGCTGCGCGTCGAACCGGTGGATGTGGCAACCCTGCCGATGCCCGAGCGCAGCCGCGCGCCCCGGGTCGATCCGGACGACGAGGCGGCGCTCAGACGGGCGTTGATGGCCGAATCCGGGGTCAGCCGCCGCTTTTCGCTCAACCAGATCCGGCAGATCGACCGCGTGCGGTATCTCGCGCCCTCGGCGCAGGTGGACAGCATCACCTTCGAGACCGGCTCGGCCGCCGTGTCGCCGACCGAAGCGCAGGAACTGATCGCGCTGGGCCAGTTGATGACCAGCCTGATCGCCGACAACCCCAACGAGGTGTTCCTGATCGAGGGCCATACCGATGCCGTCGGCAGCGCGGTATCGAACCTGTCGCTCAGCGACCGGCGGGCGGAATCGGTGGCCAGGGCGCTGACCGAATATTTCGGCGTCGCCCCGGCCAATATGGTGCTGCAGGGCTATGGCGAGAGCGATCTGCGCGTGCCGACCGAAGCGCCGGAACGCGAGAACCGCCGGGTGGTGGTGCGGCGCATCACGCCGCTGTTGCAGGTGGCGCAGGCGAACTGAGGGGTTTCGCCCTTGGTGCCCGGGCTGAAGCCCGGGCGCCTCGGGCGACCCGCGCGCGGCGTGCCGCCGCGGGAAGAAGGGGGGCGCTCGCGCCCCCCTCTTTGCGTGCCGCAAATTCACCCCCCTGAGGATATTTGAGGCGCAAAGTTGGGGCGGGCCGCATCGGAGACAATTTTACTAAAATTGTCTTTTTCTGCCCTGTCTTTGCTCTGGAAATATCCTCCGGGAGGGTCCGGGAGGGTGGAAAACCCTCCCGGTTCGACAGGCCGCATCAGAGCGCGGCGCCGACCCGGCGCAGGATCTCGACGAACTGGGCCTGGGCGGCGGTCGGCAGCCAGTCCTCGCGCAGGGTCAGGCCGATGTCGCGGGCGGAATCCGGCAGCCGCAGGTCGAGCGCCTGCAGCGCGCCGAGTGCGATCTCGGCCCGGGCCTGCAGGCGGCTGATGCAGCCGATGTGATCGCTCAGGCCCGCCAATTCGCGCAGCAGCACCAGCGACGAGCATTCGATCATCGCCGGGCGCCGCGGGCCGAGATCGCTGAGAAAGCGTTCGGCCTGCGCGCGCGCCGGGGTGCCCGGGCGCGGCACGATCCAGGGATAGCGCGTCAGCGTGTCGATGGCGGGCTGCCCGGCCCCGGCCAGCGGATGGCCCGGCCGCACCACCAGCACCAGATCGTCGGTGAAGAGCGGCACCTGCACCACTTCGGGCACCGGTTGCGGATGGCGCAGCGCGCCGATCATCAGGTCGATCTCGCCGCGGCGCAGACCGGCGAGCAGGTCGTCGTAGGGCGCATCGAGCACCCGCACCGGCAGCGTCGGCCGCAGGCGCCGGAATTCCGCCAGCGCGCGCGGCAGCACGACAGAGCGCGACAGCGGCAGCGCGCCGATGACGATCTGCCCGGCCTCGCGCCCGGCGACATCGGCAAGTTCGGCCGCGGCCTGATCCAGTTCGGAAAAGCACAGCCGCGCCGCATCGGCCAGCCCCTGCGCCGCGCGCGCAGCCTGCATGCGCTTGCCCATGCGCTGGAACAACCGGCGCCCGGCCTCGGATTCGAGCTGTGTCACCGCGCGGTGGACGCTGGGCTGCGACAGGCCCAGGCCGCGCGCCGCCAGGGTGAAATTCTCGGCGTCGCGCACGGCGATCAGCGCGTTGAGCTGCGCCCGGGTCGCCGTCAGCACCAGTCGGGGCGCCAGCGCGGCCAGCGCCGCATCAAGCCGCGCCAGCGCCCGGCGGACCCGCTGGCCATAGACCAGCCCCGCCCCGGTCGGCCCCGAGGCGCCGGGGCCGTGATGGATCAGCGCCACCCCGGCCTCGTCCTCGAGCCGGGCCATGGCCTGCGAGGCGGCGGGTTGCGACAGGTTGCACAGCCGCGCGGCGCCGGTGATCGAACCGGTATCGAGCACGCCGAGGAACACCCGCAGATGGCGCAGGCTGGGGTTCACCGCCGCAGCGCCGCCAAGAGCGCGTCGGCGCGGGCGGCGAATCCGTCCTCCATCGGGGCGCCCAGAGCGGCGATCTGCTCCTGCCAGAGCGCCGTCGCCGCGGCCATGCGGTCAGGCAGATCGAGGTCGCGCAGGGTCTGCGCCACCTCGCGCATCTCGGCGGCGCGGCGGCGCCCGTGGACCGCCATCCGTTCGAGATTATAGCCGCTGCGCGCCGTCCAGTCGAAACCGGGATCGCCGCGTTGCAGCGAGGCCAGAACCGCGTCGTCCACACCCGCCTTGCGCGCCGCCAGCAGGCATTCGGCGGTCAGGGCCTCGATCCCCTTGATCATCACCGAGCGCAGCATCTTGATGGTCGAGGCCTGGCCGACGCGATCGCCCACCACGCTGGGGTTCATGCCCAGCGCGCGCAGCCTTTCGGCGGCCTCGTCCGCCCGGGGGCCGGCCAGCAACAGCGGCACCGCGGCGCGCAGGGGATGCACCGGCGCCATGATCGCCACATCGACAGACTGCCCCTGCCCCGCCCCGATGATCGCCGCCGCCCGCGCCTTGGCGCCGGGCGAGCAGGAATTGCCATCGAGCCACAGCGCCCCGGGGGCGAGGAACCCGGCGCATTCGGTCGCCGCCGCCCCGGCCCGGTCGGCCGTGACCAGCGACCAGACCAGGCCCGCGCCGGACAGGTCGGCGCGCGCCACCGGCAGCACGTCGAGCGCCCGCATCGCCGCCGCGCGCCCGGGATCGACGTCGAAGGCCAGCACCCGGCCCGCGCGCGCCACGCTGCCCGCAAAGGCCTGCCCGGCCTCGCCAAATCCTACGAATGCCAGATCCCCGCTCATCGATCCCCCTTTGGCCGCGCAGCGACTATAGCACATCCTTATACCCGCGCACGGCTTTCGGATTTGCCTTTGCAGGCTGTTTTCCCCAATCTGCCCCCAGATCTGGAGGAGACATCATGTCGCAGAAGAAAACCGCGCTCATCGTCAGCGCGCATGCCGCCGATTTCGTCTGGCGCTGCGGTGGCGCGATCGCCCTGCATGCTGAACTCGGCTATAACGTCACCGTCGTCTGCCTGTCCTACGGCGAGCGCGGCGAAAGCGCCAAGCTGTGGAAACAGCCGGGCATGACGCTGGAGGTGGTGAAATCCGCCCGCAAATCCGAGGCGGAAAAGGCTGCCAAGGCTTTGGGCGTGCATGATCTGGTCGAGATGGATCTGGGCGATTACCCGATGGATTTCACCCGCGAGGACCGCTTTGCCCTCGTGGATGTGATGCGCAAGGTGCAGCCCTCGTTCATCATGTCGCATTCGAAATGGGATCCGTACAATTCGGACCACATGCAGACCACGCAGGTCGTGCTGGAATGCCGTTCGACCGCGCAGGCCTGGGGTCACAATCCGGGAGAAAAGGTTCTGGGCGCGCCGCAGGTCTATCTGTTCGAGCCGCATCAGACCGAACAGATGGGCTGGAAACCCGACACGTTCCTCGACATCACCCCGGTCTGGGACAAGAAGCGCGCCGCCATCGAATGCATGGCCGGACAGGAACATCTGTGGGATTTCTACACCCGCGTCGCGCAGAACCGCGCCAACCATTTCACTCGCAATTCGGGCGGGCAATCGGGCGGGCGCAACTGCAAATATGCCGAGGGCTTCGAATCGATCTTCCCGCGCACGGTGGACGAACTCTGAATTCCTCAGGCGCGGTAGCAAGCCCGCGCCCAAGGAACCCCGGGGGTGTCGGCCGACGGCACCCCCGAAACAGCCCCAGGAGCGCCGCATGACCGTCTATCCCGCCATGGATCTGGCCCATCTGGGGCATGTCGAGGTCTATACCGACCGGTTCGAGGACAGCCTCGATTTCTTTACCCGGGTGTTCGGGCTGAAGCTGTCGGCGCTGGAGGGCGACAGCGCCTGGCTGCGCGCCTGGGACGATTACGAATTCCACTCGCTGAAGCTGACCCGCAGCAGCCGCACCGGCGTCGGTCATATCGGCTACCGCGTCGCCTCGCCCGAGGCGCTGGCGCGCCGGGTCGCGGCGATCGAGGCCTCGGATTTCAAGGTGATCGGCTGGGTCGAGGGCGATCTGGGCCATGGCCGGGCCTTCCGCTTCGAAGACCCGTTCGGCCATGTGTTCGAACTGTATTGGGACACGGTCAAATATCAGGCCCCGCCGCAGGATGCCTCGGCGCTCAAGAACCTCTCGTCGCGCTATCACGCGCAGGGCATCAGCCCGCGCCGCATCGACCACGTCAATCTGCTGGGCGAGGATGTGCGCGAATTCAAACGCTTCGTCGATACCTGCCTCGGGTCGCGCTGCACGGAATACATCCAGCTCGACAATGGCCGGATGGGCGGCTGCTGGTTCAGTTGCAACAACAAGACCTATGATCTGGTCTGCAGCGAGGAACGCGGCGGCGGCAATGCCCGGCTGCACCATGTCACCTATGCCACCGACACCCGCGAGGACATCCTGCGCGCCGCCGACATCTATCTGGAGAACGGCGTGCATATCGAGACCGGGCCGCACAAGCACGCGATTCAGGGCTCGTTCTTCCTCTATGCCTGGGAACCGGCGGGCAACCGGATCGAACTGGCCAACGCCGGGGCGCGGCTGATCCTCGATCCCGACTGGGACGCGGTGGCCTGGACCGAGGCCGACCGCAAGAAGGGTCAGGCCTGGGGCCTCAGGACCATCGAGACCTTCCACACCCACGGCACTCCGCCGGTTGAAAAGAAAGGCTGACCCATGGCCGTCGTCGTCCAGAACATCGACCGCGCCGACAAGGCGATCATCGAGGCCCTCGGCAAGGCCGGGGTCGCCACCGTGCACGAGGCGCAGGGCCGCAGCGGGCTGATGCGCGCCGGCATGCGGCCGATCCAGCAGGATCTGACCATCGCCGGATCGGCCGTGACCATCTCGGCCGCGCCCGGCGACAACTGGATGATCCATGTCGCCATCGAGCAGTTGCAGCCCGGCGACGTGATGGTGCTGGCGCCGACCTCGCCCTGCGACATGGGCTATTTCGGCGACCTGCTGGCCACCAGCGCCCTGGCGCGCGGCTGCCGGGCGCTGATCATCGACGCCGGGGTGCGCGACACCCGCGACCTGCGCGCGATGGGCTTTGGCGTCTGGTCCACGGCGATTTCGGCGCAGGGCACGGTCAAGGAGACGCTGGGTTCGGTCAACATCCCCATCGTCTGCGCGGGCGCGCTGGTCAACCCGGGCGACGTGGTGATCGCCGATGACGACGGCGTGGTCGTGGTGCCGCGGGCCGAGGCCGCGCGGGTGCAGGCGGCGGCGCAAAAGCGCGTCGATGCCGAGGAGGCCAAGCGCCGGCGGCTGGCCTCGGGCGAGCTGGGGCTCGACATCTATGACATGCGGCCGCGGCTGGCGGAAAAAGGGCTGAAGTATCTGTGACGGGGAAACCGGGGGGCTGCTCGCCCCCCGGACCCCCTCGCCAGAGGGGGCCTTCTGCCCCCTCTGGACACCCCCGAGGATATTTGGAGAGCAAAGATGGGCGATCCGCTGGATGATGGCATTCCCTGCCTGTGGATGCGGGGCGGCACCTCGAAGGGGGCGTATTTCCTCGCCTCGGACCTGCCCGCCGACCCGGCCGCGCGCAACGATCTGCTGCTGCGGGTCATGGGCTCGCCCGATGCGCGGCAGATCGACGGCATCGGCGGCGCCGATCCGCTGACCTCGAAAGTGGCGGTGCTGTCGCCCGCCTCGCGGCCCGACGCCGATGTGGATTACCTGTTCCTGCAGGTCTTTGTCGATCAGCCGCTGGTTTCGGACGCGCAGGGCTGCGGCAATATCCTGGCCGGGGTCGGCCCGGCGGCGATCGAGCGCGGGCTGGTGGCGGTGGCGGGCGCGGAGACGCCGGTGCGCATCCATATGCTCAACACCGGCGAGGTGGCGCTGGCCCGGGTGCAGACGCCGGGCGGCAAGGTCAGCTACGCCGGCAGCGCCGGGATCGACGGCGTGCCGGGGCGGCATGCGCCGGTGCCGTTGATGTTCCAGAATATCGCCGGGTCGATGTGCGGGGCGCTGCTGCCCTCGGGGAATGTGGTCGATGTGATCGATGGGGTGGCCTGCACGCTGATCGATAACGGGATGCCCTGCGTGATCATGGCGGCGGCGGATTTCGGCCTGAGCGGGCAGGAAAGCCGCGAGGATCTCGATGCCGATGCCGGGCTGAAGGCAAGGCTGGAATCGATCCGGCTGCAGGTCGGGCCCTTGATGAACCTGGGAGACGTGCGCGAAAAATCGGTGCCGAAGATGACGCTGGTTTCGCCGCCGGTGAACGGCGGGGCGATCAACACCCGCAGCTTCATCCCGCATCGCTGCCATGCGACGATCGGGGTCTTTGCGGCGGTCAGCGTGGCGACGGCCTGCACGCTCAAGGGCAGCCCGGCGGCGGCGCTGGCGGCGATTCCGGCCGACGGGCGCTATCTGATCGAGCATCCGACCGGCGCCGCCGAGGTGCTGATCGAGACCGGGGCCGACGGGTCGGTGACGGGGGCGGGCACGCTGCGGACCGCCCGCAAGCTGTTCGACGGGCGGGTTTTCCCGCGCGGCTAGGGGGCTGTCCCACGATGGGACAAAATCCGGCCTGAGCCTTTTCAAAGGCTTGCGCCCCCACGTTAACCTTTTGGCAAGACCTCGCCCCTTCATCTTGCCGCAAATACTCACGGGGTTCCCCAAGGGGGGGTGCCCCCCTTGGGCGGGGGGTGCGGGGGGCTGGCCCCCCGCTTTCCCCGGCTGTTGACACGGCGCCAAACATATTTCATTTCTTCTATGTGACAAACTCACTGATCCGGCAGGCGATTAGGTATAGCCCCGGTCCATGTTTGCGCCCGCCCGCCGGCGGCCGACCCCTTTTCAGGATCAGCACCATGGACCCCAGGAAAATCTCCGACGCGCTGTCGGTCAGCCCGCAGATCAGCCCCGCCGATATCGCCCGCGCCCGCGCGCTGGGCTTTCGCGCGATCGTCTGCAACCGCCCGGATGGCGAGGGTGCCGATCAGCCCGCCTTCGCGGAAATCGAGGCCGCGGCCCGGGCCGAGGGGCTGCAGGCGCGCTATGTGCCGGTGGTCGCCGGGCTGGTGCGCGACGAGGATGCGGCGGCGATGGCGGTGGCGCTGCGCGAATTGCCCGGGCCGGTGCTGGCCTATTGCCGCACCGGCACCCGTTCGGCGACGCTGTGGTCGCTGAGCGAGGCGGCGACACGCCCGCTGCCCGAGATCCTCGCCGCGACCAAGGCGGCGGGCTATGACATGAACGGCGTCGCCCGGCGCATCGCCAATGGCGGCAAGACCCCGACCGACAGCGGCGACGCGCATTTCGACGTGGTGATCGTCGGCGCCGGGGCGGGCGGGATTTCGGTCGCGGCCAGCCTGAAGGCGCGCAAGCCCGATCTGAACATCGCCCTGATCGACCCCGCCGACATCCATTATTACCAGCCGGGCTGGACGATGGTGGGCGGCGGCGTGTTCGACGCGGCGGTGACGGCGCGCACCATGGGCAGCCTGATCCCCAAGGGCGTGCACTGGATCAAGTCGGCGGTCGCCGCCTTCGAGCCCGAGAAGAACGCGGTGATCCTCGACGGGTGCCGGGTCGTCACCTATGCGCGGCTGATCGTCACGCCCGGCCTCAAGCTGGACTGGGCCCGCGTCGAGGGTCTGGTCGAGACGCTGGGGCGCAATGGCGTCACCTCGAATTACCGCTATGACCTCGCGCCCTATACCTGGGAGCTGGTGCAGGGGCTGCGCGGCGGGCGGGCGATCTTTACCCAGCCGCCGATGCCGATCAAATGCGCCGGGGCGCCGCAAAAGGCGATGTATCTGAGCGCCGATGCCTGGCGCCGCCGCGGGGTTCTGGGCGACATCGACATCCGGTTCAACACGGCGGGCGGCGTGTTGTTTGGCGTCAAGGATTACGTCCCGGCGCTGGAATCCTATGTCAAGGCTTATGGCATCCATCTGAATTTCTTTCACAATCTGGTGGCGGTTGACGGGGTGGCGAAAACCGCCACCTTCCGCGTCGCCCGCCCCGATGCCGAGCCCGAGCGCGTGACGATGGACTTCGACATGCTGCATGTCGTCCCGCCGCAGGTGGCGCCCGATTTCATCCGCGTCTCGCCCCTGGCCGATGTGGCGGGCTGGGTGGATGTCGATCAGGCGACGCTGCGCCACAAATCCTATGACAACATCTGGTCGCTGGGCGATGTGATGAACGCGCCCAATGCCAAGACCGCGGCGGCGGCGCGGATGCAGGCGCCGGTGGTGGCGCAGAATGTCGTCGAGGATATCGACGGTCATTCCCCCAGCGCGATCTACAACGGCTATGGTTCCTGCCCCTTGACCGTCGAGCGCGGCAAGATCGTGCTGGCCGAATTCGGCTATGGCGGGGCCTTGCTGCCCTCGTTCCCGCGTTTTGTCATCGACGGCACCCGCCCGTCGCGCGCCGCCTGGTTCCTCAAGGAAAAGCTGCTGCCGCCGGTCTATTGGCGCGGCATGTTGCGCGGCAAGGAATGGATGGTGAAGCCTGAAAAGGTGGTTGTCTCCCGCTGAGCCCTTTCCCCCCCGGGCGGGGCCCTGCGGCCCCGTCCCAGACGACAGAATCCGAAAGCCTGACCGATGAAACTGCGCCTTGCCCGTTATGTTCCGATCCTCGACTGGGGCCGCACCTATGACCGGAGCGCCCTGTCCGACGATCTCGTCGCCGCGGTGATCGTGACGATCATGCTGATCCCGCAATCGCTGGCCTATGCCCTGCTGGCCGGGTTGCCGCCCGAGGCGGGGATCTATGCCTCGATCCTGCCTATCGTGCTGTATGCGATTTTCGGCACCTCGCGGGCGCTGGCGGTGGGGCCGGTGGCGGTGGTGTCGCTGATGACGGCGGCGGCCGTCGGTCAGGTGGCCGAGGCCGGGACCATGGGCTATGCGCTGGCGGCGCTGACGCTGGCCTTCCTGTCGGGGGCGATCTTGCTGGTCATGGGGGTGTTCCGGCTGGGATTTCTGGCGAATTTCCTCAGCCATCCGGTGATTGCCGGGTTCATCACCGCCTCGGGGATCCTGATCGCCGCCAGCCAGCTCAGCCATATCCTGGGCATCCGGGGCGGCGGCGATACGCTGGTCGAGGTGATCGAGGGGCTGGTGGCGCATCTGGGGGATGTGAATCCGGTGACGCTGGCGATCGGCGTCGCGGCCACCGGGTTCCTGTTCTGGGTGAGGAAGGGCATGAAGCCCTGGCTGCGCGCGCGGGGCGTCGGGCCGCGGCTGGCGGATGTGCTGACCAAGGCCGGGCCGGTGGCGGCGGTGGTGGTGACGACGCTGGCGACCTGGGGGCTGGGGCTGGCGGATCGCGGCGTCGCCGTGGTCGGCCCCGTGCCGCAGAGCCTGCCGCCGCTGACGATGCCTTCGTTCGATGCCGGGTTGCTGCGCCAGCTCTTCGTGCCGGCGCTGCTGATCTCGGTGATCGGTTTCGTCGAGAGCATCTCGGTCGCGCAGACGCTGGCGGCCAAGAAGCGCCAGCGCATCGACCCAGATCAGGAGCTGATCGGGCTGGGCGCGGCGAATATCGGCGCGGCCTTTACCGGCGGCTATCCGGTGACGGGCGGTTTCGCGCGCTCGGTCGTGAATTTCGATGCCGGGGCGGCGACGCCTGCGGCGGGGGCCTTTACCGCCGCCGGGCTGGCGATTGCCGCGGTGGCGCTGACGCCGCTGGTCTATTTCCTGCCCAAGGCGACGCTGGCCGCGACGATCATCGTCGCGGTGCTGTCGCTGGTCGATTTCTCGATCCTGAAAAAGACCTGGGCCTATTCGCGCGCCGATTTCTTTGCCGTCGCCGCGACGATCCTGCTGACGCTGGGGTTCGGCGTCGAGACCGGGGTTTCGGCCGGGGTGATCCTGTCGATCGGGCTGCATCTCTACAAGACCTCGCGCCCGCATGTCGCCGAGGTGGGGCTGGTGCCCGGCACCCAGCATTTCCGCAACATCCGCCGCCATGCGGTGCAGACCGACCCGGCAATCCTGTCGCTGCGGGTGGATGAGAGCCTCTATTTCGTCAATGCGCGGTTTCTGGAGGATCTGATTCAGGACCGGGTCGCCCAGGATTGCCCGATCCGGCATGTGGTACTGATGTGTTCGGCGGTGAACGAGATCGACTTTTCGGCGCTGGAAAGCCTGGAGGCGATCAACACCCGCCTCACGGGGCTGGGGATCGGCCTGCATCTGAGCGAGGTCAAGGGCCCGGTGATGGACCGGCTGCGCAAGTCGCATTTCCTCGAGGCGCTGAACGGGCAGGTGTTTCAGGCGCAATACGACGCCTGGCGCCTGCTGAGCGCACCGGCGCCCGCCGCGGCGGCGCGCTGAGGCGGCGGGCGGATCAGCCGCGGCGGCGGTTGATCAGCACCAGCCCGGCGATCAGCAGCGCGATGGCGACGGGCGTGGTGGCGGCGACGGGCTCGCCCAGCAGCAGCCAGCCCAGCAGCGCGCTGAGCGCCGGGGTCAGGAAGCTGAAGCTGGCCAGCGTGGCCGATTGATAGCGGCCCAGCAGCCAGAACCACGTCACAAAGCCCAGGCACACCACCCCCAGCGCCTGCGCCACCAGCATCGCCGCCTGCAGCGCGTCAAAGTCGCGCACCAGCGGCCCGCCGTACAGCGGCGCCAGCGCGCAGAGCAGCACCGCCGAGACCAGCACCTGCCACTGGATCTGGGTTTCCGGCGCGGCGCTGCCCAGCGCGGTCTTGCGCGACACGACAACGATGGCCGCCCAGGCCATGCCCGCCACCACCGCCGCCAGATCGCCCCAGAGGCTGCCCTCGCCGAGGCCGCCGGAACGCCCGGCCAGTGTCAGCACCACCCCGGCAAAGCCGAGCAGGAAGCCCAGCGCGCGCGGGCCGCTGAGCCTTTCGCCCGGGAACAGGAAATGCGCCGCCAGCGCCAGCCAGATCGGCATGGCGTAAAACAGCGACGAGGCGCGCACCACGCTGGTCTGGTCCAGCGCGATGAACAAGAGCACGAATTCGGCGCTGAAGCACAGGCCCATGACCAGCCCGGCGCGCCACAGGTCCAGCCGCAGCGGAATGCGCCGCCAGCCCATCCAGACCGCCAGCGCCACCCCGGCGATGACCGAGCGCAGCCCGGCGAAGAACACCGGCTGCAGCCCCTGATTGCCCAGTTTTATCATCAGGTTGTTGGCGCCGAACAGCAGCGCGAGGCCGAGCATCAGCCAGAACCCGGTGGCATCGAGCGGGCGACGGGAAGCGGGGATCATGAAAACCTGCACAGGTTAAGGAGCGCCGGAGTGAACCCCCTGCCCGCCCCCGGGTCAAGCCCCGAAAACGCCCGGGCTTTTCGCCCTTTCCGTGGCGCGCGCCCTCGGCTATGCCCGATCCAGACAGCCGGAGAACGCCATGGGCAACCTGTACGGACCGATCCTGATGGTCGCGGCGATGTTCGGCTTTGCCGTCGAGGATGCGCTGATCAAGACCATGGCCGTCCGCCTGCCGCCGGGCCAGTTGGCGCTGGCGCTGGGGATCGGCGGCGGGCTGGCCTTTGCGCTGGCGGTGCGGCGTCAGGGCGGGCGGCTGCTGGACCGGCGGGCGCTGCAGGGCGCCGCGCTGCTGCGCAATGTCACCGAGATGCTGGCGGCGATGTGCATGATCCTGGCCGTGGTGCTGGCGCCGCTGAGCGTGGTCTCGGCGATCTTGCAGGCGATGCCGCTGGCGGTGACGCTGGGGGCGGCGGTGTTCCTGCGCGAGCCGGTAGGCTGGCGGCGCTGGAGCGCGATCCTGGTGGGGTTCGCCGGGGTGATGCTGATCGTGCGGCCCGGCACCGCGGGTTTTGACAGCCGCGCCTTGCTGCCGCTGGGGGCGGTGCTGTTCCTGTCGATCCGCGACATCGCCACGCGGCGGGTGCCGCCGGGCATCACCTCGTTGCAGGTGTCGGGCTGGGGGTTTCTGGCGGTGATCCCGGGCGGGCTGCTGTTGCTGGCGCTGCGCGGCGAGGTGCCGCTGGCGCCGACCGCGCGGGAATGGGGGATGCTGGTCTCGACGGTGGCGATCGGCGTGCTGGCCTATATGGCGCTGGTGTTGTCGACACGGGCGGGCAGCATCGCCAGCACCACGCCGTTCCGCTATTCGCGGCTGGTGTTCGCCATGTTGCTGGGGATGACGCTGTTCGGCGAGCGCCCCGATGCGCTGACGCTGACCGGTTCGGCCATCGTCGTGGCGGCCGGGCTATACACGCTGATGCGCGAGATCCGCATCGGGCGTCGCTGAACCGGGCGCAATGGGCGCTACCGGCAGCGATAACGCCGGGACGAGGCCTTTCAACGCCTCGGCGCTCGCAGTATAGAGGCGCCGAACAGCCAATATGAGGGGCGCCATGACCACCATTCTCGACATCATCGGCCGCGAGATTCTGGACAGCCGGGGCAACCCGACGGTCGAAGTCGATGTGATCCTCGAAGACGGCACCATGGGCCGGGCCGCGGTGCCCTCGGGTGCCTCGACCGGCGCGCATGAGGCGGTGGAGCGGCGCGACGGCGACAAGGCGCGCTATCTGGGCAAGGGCGTGCTGCATGCCGTGGCGGCGGTGAACGGCGAGATCGCCGAGGCGCTGGTCGGGGTGGATGCGACCGAGCAGGTGGCCATCGACCGGGCGATGATCGAGCTGGACGGCACCGACAACAAGGGCCGGCTGGGCGCGAATGCCATTCTGGGCGTCTCGCTGGCGGTGGCGCGTGCCGCGGCCGAGGCCACCGGCCAGCCGCTGTACCGCTATGTCGGCGGCACCTCGGCCCGGCTGCTGCCGGTGCCGATGATGAACATCATCAACGGCGGCGAACACGCCGACAACCCGATCGACATTCAGGAATTCATGATCATGCCGGTCAGCGCGGAGAATATCCGCGACGCGGTGCGCATGGGTTCCGAGGTGTTCCACACGCTGAAAAAGGAATTGTCGGCGCAGGGCCTGTCCACCGGGCTGGGCGATGAGGGCGGCTTTGCGCCGAACCTCAGCTCGACCACGGCGGCGCTGGATCTGATCCTGAAGAGCATCGAGAAAGCGGGCTACCGGCCCGGCGAGGATATTCACCTCGCGCTCGATTGCGCCTCGACCGAGTATTTCAAGGGCGGCAAATACGAGATGAAGGGCGAGGGGCTGAGCCTGACCTCGGCGGAAAATGCCGAGTATCTGGCGAAACTCTGCGCCGCCTATCCGATCATCTCGATCGAGGACGGCATGGCCGAGGACGATTGGGCGGGCTGGAAGATCCTGACCGACAAGCTGGGCGGCACGGTGCAACTGGTGGGCGACGATCTGTTCGTCACCAACCCGCGCCGTCTGGCCGAGGGGATCAAGGCCGGGGTCGCCAATTCGATGCTGGTCAAGGTCAACCAGATCGGCACGCTGACCGAGACGCTGCAGGCGGTCGAGATGGCGCATCGCGCGCGCTATACCAACGTGATGTCGCACCGGTCGGGCGAGACCGAGGACAGCACGATCGCCGATCTGGCGGTGGCGACGAATTGCGGGCAGATCAAGACCGGCTCGCTGGCGCGCTCGGACCGGCTGGCGAAATACAACCAGTTGATCCGCATCGAGGAAATGCTGGGCGAAGTGGCGGAATACGCCGGGCGCTCGATCCTGCGCGGCTGAGCGGGACCGCAGGGGAATCAGGGCGCGGCACCAGAGGGGGCCGCGCTTTTTTCCTGCCCGCCTGTCGGGAAAGGATGACCAAACCCTTTCCGGCCCGGCGCGGCCGGGCCGATCTTTGCAGACAATTTTACCGGTTAAGCGGGCGTTAGGATTGCTTGCCTAGGCTGTCAGGACAGACCAGCCACGAGGTTTTCCATGACCAGCGCCCTGTCTTTTCTGGCCCCCGTCAGCGCCGCCCCGCGCGACGCGGCCGCCGTCACCGTGCTGACCGGCCAGCGCCCGGTCTCTGCCGTCGCCGCCGTCGAAACCGCGCGGGCGCTCAGGCCCGTCGATCCGGCCAATACCCCGGAAAAACTGCGCGAACCGCTGGTCGGCCCGCCACCGACCTTCGATGTCAGCGTGCTGCAGGATATCCGCGCGCGGCTGGCCGATTCCGCCCGCACCCCGGAACCCGCCGACACCAGCCCCGAGGCCGAAGCCGTCGCGCCGGAACCCGCCGGCCCCTCGCTGAGCCAGGATCTGGCCGGGGTCGAACCCGAACCGCCGCACCATCTGGACAAGAAGGTCTGAGCCGGGGCAATGCCGCCGGGGCCGCCTTTGATGCGCGTCAGGGCGGCGGGTTGCAGCCATGGCGGGCGGACCGGGTCTCATCACCCCGGGGAGGTTCCCTGCGCCTGTTCCTTGCTGCCCTGTTGTCGCCCCTGCCGCTGTCCACGCCGGGCCTCGCCAGCGTCGAAACCCTGGACCGCGGCCTTGTCGCCGGGTCTGCCGAAGGGCGCATCTGGTCGCGCGTCGTCGATCAGATCGGCAAGAGGCAGGGCCTGTCCGAGGTCTGGCATATCGGCGCCCCGCCGATGGGCGCCTCCCTGCACCTGAGCATTGACGCGCCGCTGCCCGACCGGATGCGGATCTGGCTGCCCTGGATGACGGCCGATGGCGGCATCGTCGAATTGTCGCCGCTGGAGCGCGGCCCTACCGGCGTGACCCCGATCATCCGGCCCGACCTGAGCCCCGATCCGGTGGTGATCCTGTATCCGCAGCGCCCGACGATGGATCAGGCCTATCGCATCACCGCCGCCCGGGAGGGGGCGTGGCCACGCCCGCCGCGGCGATCGGCCGGACGGGGTACGAGAACGGCCAGCCGCAGGAATCCGTCACGATCGAGGGTCCGGGGGCATCGGTCGGCGTGATCCATTTCACTGCCGAGGGCCGGGAATACGCCCCGCGCGCAGGGCCGCGAGGTGGGCGGCACGGTCCTGGCGGATACCTGCCCCATACCTCGACCCATCCTGACGGTTCGGACCGCAGGGATGCCGAGTACCGCCCCTAAAAAAAAACCGGCGCGCCGGGAGGGGACGCGCCGGTGCAGTTCAGGGCGGCCGGGGGGTGGCCGCCCCGGGTTATTCCGCCGCCCGGGCCATCGGGTTGTTGGGGTGTTTCGTCCAGTCCCCGGCCTCGGCGGGCACCCGCTTGCCGGTGCGCTGGTCCAGCGCGCCGGGCGCCACGCGCTCCATGGTGATGCAGCCCTCGACCGGGCAGACATTGACGCAGAGGTTGCAGGCGACGCATTCGGCGTCGTTCACCTCGAACACGCGGTCGGGTTTCTGCCAGATCGCCTGATGCGAGGTGTCCTCGCAGGCGGCATAGCAGCGCCCGCAGCCGATGCAGGCCTCGGGGTCGATCCTGGCCTTGGTGACGAAGTTCAGGTTCAGATATTGCCAGTCGGTGACATTGGGCACCGCGCGGCCCACCACCTGATCGACGGCGGCAAAGCCCTTCCTGTCCATCCACAGGCTGAGGCCCGCGGTCATTTCCTTGATGATGCCAAAGCCATAGGTCATCGCCGCGGTGCAGACCTGCACGTTCCCGGCGCCCAGCGACAGGAATTCCGCCGCGTCGCGCCAGGTGGTGACGCCGCCGATGCCGCTGATCGGGATGCCGGCGGTTTCGTGCGAGCGGGCGATTTCGGCGACCATGTTCAGGGCGATGGGTTTCACCGCCGGGCCGCAATAGCCGCCGTGGGTGCCCTTGCCGTCGATGGCGGGTTCGGGGCAGAAATCGTCCAGATCGACCGAGGTGATCGAGTTGATGGTGTTGATCAGGCTGACGGCATCGGCGCCGCCCTTTTTCGCCGCCTCGGCCGGTTTGCGGATGTCGGTGATATTGGGCGTCAGTTTGACGATGCAGGGCATGCGCGAGTGCTTTTTCACCCAGCGCGTGACCATTTCGATATATTCCGGCACCTGCCCCACCGCCGAGCCCATGCCGCGTTCGGCCATGCCATGCGGGCAGCCGAAGTTCAGTTCCACCCCGTCGGCCTCGGTTTCCTCGACGCGCGACAGGATGGCTTTCCAGCTCTCCTCGTCGCAGGGCACCATCAGGCTGACCACCAGCGCGCGGTCCTTCCAGGCGCGCTTGACCTGCTTGATCTCCTGCAGGTTCACCTCGAGCGGCCGGTCGGTGATCAGTTCGATGTTGTTGAGGCCCAGGAGCCGCCGGTCCGCGCCCCAGATCGCGCCATAGCGCGGGCCGTTGACGTTGACGACCGGCGGCCCCTCGGAGCCGAGCGTCTTCCACACCACGCCGCCCCAGCCCGCCTGATAGGCGCGGACGACGTTGTATTCCTTGTCCGTCGGCGGCGCCGAGGCCAGCCAGAACGGGTTGGGGGATTTGATGCCTGCGAAATTCGAGGTCAGGTTAGCCATGTTGGTCGCCCTTGCCTGTGCGCGCGATGACTTCGAAACCGCCGAAGATCATGCGCTTGCCATCGTAATTGGTCGGGGTCATCCCGGCAAAGCGGGGGTCGGCGGTGGCCTTTTTCCAGCCTGCCTCGCGCGCGGCCTTCGAGGGCCAGAGCACCCAGCCAAAGGCGACCGCCTCGCCCTCGAGGCGCTGCACGGCGCGCGGGAACGAGGTCAGCACCCCCTCGGGCACGTCGTCGCCCCAGGCATCGACCACTTCCAGCGCGCCGCATTCGACGAACAGCGCGCCCAAGGCGCGGGTTTCCCCGGTATAGGCGGCGCGATTGGCCTCGGGCACCGCCGCGACGAAGCCGTCGATATAGGTCATGGCGTATCTCCCCGGGCGCTCATGCTGACAAGACCGCATGGATGTCCATCGCCGCGTCGCGGCCCTGCGCCACGGCGGTGACGGTCAGATCCTCGCCGCCCGCCGCGCAATCGCCGCCCGCCCAGACGCCCGTGAGCGAAGTGCGCCCGGCGGCATCGACGGCGATCTTGCCGCCGTCCAGCGCCAGCCCGCCCGGCGCCCCCGCCAGCCGCTGGCCGATGGCCTTGAACACCTGATCGGCCGGCAGGGTGAACGTCTCGCCGGTTTTCTCCAGCCCGGCGGCCCCGGCCCGGGTATAGGCGAAATCGACGGCCAGCGCGCCGCCCTCGGCGCGGATCGCCAGCGGCAGGGCGTTGGTGAGAATCGCCACCCCCTCGGTCGCGGCATGGTCCAGCTCATAGCCCGAGGCCGACATCGCCTCGCGCTCGCGCCGGTAGACCATATGCACCGTCTCGGCGCCCAGCAGCCGCGATTGCACCGCGGCATCCACCGCCGTCATGCCGCCGCCGATCACCACCACCCGCCGCCCGATCGGCAGCGCGGCCAGATCCGGCGCCTGCCGCAGCCCGGCGATGAATTCGACGGCATCGCGCACGCCCGGCAGATCCTCGCCCGGCAGTTTCAGCGCGTTGACCCCGGCCAGGCCGATGCCGAGGAACACCGCGTCATGATCGGCCTGCAAGGCCGCCAGCGTCAGATCGCCGCCCAGCGCGCTGCCGGTCTGCACCCGGATGCCGCCGATGCGCAGCAGCCAGTCCACCTCGGCCTGGGCGATGCCGTTGGCGGCCTTGTAGGCGGCGATGCCGTATTCGTTCAGCCCGCCCGCCCGGGGGCGGGCATCATGCAGCACCACGTCATGGCCCAGCATCGCCAGCCGGTGCGCGCAGGCCAGCCCGGCAGGCCCGGCCCCGACCACCGCCACCCGCTTGCCGCTGGGCGCGGCGCGGGTAAACGGGTGGTCGTTGGCCAGCAGCAGCCCGTCGGTGGCATAGCGTTGCAGGCGACCGATCTCGACCGGGTTGCCCTCGGCCTTTTCGCGCACGCAGGCGCCTTCGCACAGCGTTTCGGTCGGGCAGACCCGCGCGCACATCGCCCCCAGGATATTCTGCCCCAGAATGGTGCGCGCCGCGGCATCGGGCAGCCCGGTCTGGATCTGGCGGATGAACAGCGGGATGTCGATGGCGGTGGGACAGGCGGTAACGCAGGGCGCGTCATGGCAGAAATAGCAGCGGTCTGCGGCGACGCGCGCCTCGTGATCGCCCAGCAGCGGATAGAGATCGTCGAAATGCGCCGCCAGGGTGGCGCTGTCCAGACGCGCGGCCACGATGCCGTCGGTCTGCGGGGAATGGGTCACGGGCTACCTCCGGGGTTGCTGGTGGTCTTTTTTCCCAGCTTGCCACGGATCAGAATTTTATCAACTGGTAAAAAGAGCCGCGCGGCGAATCCCGTGACCGCTGCCTGAAAAAGCGGCGCCTGCGCCTTTCATCTTGCCGAAAATACTCACGGGGGGTTCTCAGGGGGGCGCGTGCGTCCCCCTGAGCGGGGGGTGCGGGGGGCTGGCCCCCCGCCCTGCCCTCAATAGCGCGCCAGCCGTTCGGTCAGCAGGTCATAGAACCCGTCGGCATCGATCCCGCCGACAAAGAACGCGTTCCGCGGCCGCCCGGTCACGCCCCACCAATCGGCGACGGTCATGCCCAGCGTCAGCTCGGACAGGGTCTCGATCTCGACATTGATCTGGCGGCCGGTGAACAGCTCCGGGCGCAAGAGCCAGGCGATCGTGCAGGGGTCGTGCAGCGGCGCGCCCTCGCTGCCGTATTTCTCCATATCGAACCGCTCGAAGAAATCGGTCCAGCTCGCCACCACCTCGCCGACGCGGCCCAGCGCGCGGAACGCCTCGATCAGCGGCCGCGTGGTCAGCGCCTTGTGCGTCACGTCGAGCGGCATCACCGTCAGCCGGATGCCGGATGCAAAGACCAGCGCCGCCGCCTCGGGATCGACGAAGATGTTGAACTCCGCCGCCGGGGTGATGTTGCCGACCTCGAAATAGGCGCCGCCCATCAGCACGATCTCGTCGATCTTGGCAGCGATATCGGGCGCGCGCTGCAGCGCGGTGGCGATATTGGTCAGCGGGCCGATCGGCACCAGCGTCACCCCGTCCCGCGCCCGGCACGAATCGATGATGAAATCGACCGCGTGCTGCGCCTGCAGCGGCAGGATAGGTTCGGGCAGGTCGATACCGTCGAGGCCGGTCTTGCCATGCACATGCTCGGCCGTCACCAGCTTGCGCCGCAGCGGCCGGTCACAGCCGGCAAAGACCGGGATGTCGGGCCGCCCGGCCAGTTCGCAGATCATCCGCGCGTTGCGCGCGGTCAGCGCCAGCGGCACATTCCCCGCCACGCAGGTCAGCCCCAGCACCTCGAGTTCGGGCGAGGCGAGGGCCAGCAGGATCGCCACGGCGTCGTCCTGCCCGGGGTCGGTGTCGATGATGATCCTGCGCGTCATGCTGCCCTGCCTGGTGCAAAGGAGCGGACCTTAGGCAATCGCCCTGGCCTTGTCGAGGCCGGGTGGACATCCGGCGCGGGCGCATTATCTGCCCTGAAATCGCCTGCTTTCGCTGGCATTCCAGAACCGATACAGGCTAGGACGATCCCGATGAGTTTTCAGCGTGCCGACCCGATGACCGACCCGACCGAGCCCCCCTGCTTCGTGCCCGGCCCGGGAACCGAGCGCCGTTTCCGCGATGCGCTGGGGGCCTGGGCCACCGGCGTCACCGTCGTGACCACGCGCGGGCCGCAGGGGCCGATGGGCATCACCGCCAACAGCTTCGCCTCGCTGTCGCTGGACCCGCCGCTGGTGCTGTGGTCGCCTGCGCGTTTCTCGCGCCGGTTCGACACCTTCGCCGGGGCGGCGCATTTCGCCATCCATGTGCTGGGCGCCGGGCAGATGGAGCTGGGCCGCCATTTCGCCCGTCAGGGCGAGGATTTCGACCTGCCGGGCATGACGCTGAACGCGCAGGGCGTGCCGGTGCTGCCGGGCTGTCTGGCGGTGTTCGAATGCGCCGCCGAAGCGGTGCATGCTGGGGGCGACCATGCCATCGTCGTCGGCCGGGTGCTGGCCGCCCGCCACCGCCCGGGGGCGCCGCTGGTGTTCCACGGCGGGCTCTATGGCGGGTTCGGCGACGGGTTCGGTCGCTGAGACAGGGGGGCCTTCTGCCCCCCTCAGCCCGTGCCGGGCCTCACCCCCCGAGGATATTTGCAGCGCAAAGTTGGCGGGGCGGGAGATCGGACAATTTGAGTCAAATTGTTTCTCGCTGTCCCATCTTTGCTCTGCAAATATCCTCCAGGAGGGTCCGGGAGGATGGAAAATCCTCCCGGGGCCGCCACCGGCGCGCGGCGGGGTGTCAGCCCAGCGCCTCGTCCAGCAGCGCCGCCAGCGCCGGGCGCGGCACTGCGGCGGTGACGAAGCTGTCGCCAATGGCGCGCGCCAGGATGAATCGCATCGTGCCGTCCTGCACCTTCTTGTCCTGCGCCATCAGCTCGATCAGCCCGTCGCGGCCCGGCAGGGTGCCGGGGATCTCGCTCAGGCGCCGTTTCATGCCCATCCGCGCCAGATGTTCGGCGACCCGTTCGGGCGCCTCCTGCGCGCACAGGCCCAGCCGGGACGACAGGTCAAAGGCCATCAGGCAGCCGATCGCCACCCCCTCGCCGTGCAGCAGCCGGTCACCATAGCCGGTGGCGGCCTCCAGCGCATGGCCGAAGGTATGGCCCAGGTTGAGGAGCGCGCGCTCGCCCTGTTCGGTCTCGTCGCGCTCGACGATATCGGCCTTCATGCGCACCGAGCGGCGCACCGCCTCCTGTCGCAGCGCCCGGTCGCCCGCCGCCAGCGCCGGGCCGTTCCCCTCGAGCCAGTCAAAGAAACCGGCGTCGCCCAGCAGGCCGTATTTCACCACCTCGCCATAGCCCGCCAGAAAATCGCGGGCGGGCAGCGTGTCGAGCGCGTCGATATCGGCCAGCACCAGCGCGGGCTGGTGGAAGGCGCCGATCAGGTTCTTGCCGCGCGGCGAGTTGATGCCGGTCTTGCCGCCGACCGAGCTGTCCACCTGGGCCAGCAGGCTGGTGGGGATCTGCACGAAGCGCACGCCGCGGCGCAGGATCGCCGCGGCAAAGCCGACCAGATCGCCGATCACCCCGCCGCCCAGCGCCACGACCATGTCGCCGCGTTCGATCTTCTGCTCGATCAGCCATTCGGTGGTGCGTTCGAGCTGGGCCCAGCTCTTGGTGCCCTCGCCCGCGGGCAGGATCAGCGATTCTGCGGCGATCCCGGCCGCCGCCAACCCGGCGCGCAGGCGCGGCAACTGGTGGCGGGCCACGGTTTCCTCGGTCACGACGGCGAGGCGCGGGCGGCGCAGCAGCGGGGCGATTTCCGCGCCCGCGCGCTCGATCAGCCCGCGGCCGACGCGCACCGCATAGGACCGCTCGCCGAGGTTGACGGCGATGGTATCGACGGGCGACGGGGCGGCGGCGGCGGGCATGGGCATTCCTCAGGCATTTTCCAGCACATCGGGGCGCGTGGCCAGCGCCTCGACAACCTTTTCGGTCGTGGTTTCAATGGCGTAATCGGCGGTGGTCGGCACGATCAGATCGGCCTGGCCATAGGCGGGATCGCGTGCCTGCATCAGCGCGGCGAGGGTCTGATAGGGATTGGGGGTGCGCAGCAGCGGGCGGGTATCCTTGCGCCGGACCCGGGCCCAGAGCGTATCGAGATCGGCTTTCAGCCAGACCGACACGCCATGCGCCGAGATGCGCTGGCGGGTTTCGGCGCGCAGAAAGGCGCCGCCGCCGACCGACAGCACGCAGGGTTCGCCGTCGATCAGGCGGGCGATGACCTGCGCCTCTTTCTCGCGGAAAAAGGCCTCGCCGTCGCGGGCAAAGATCTCGGCGATCGAGGCATTGGCGGCGCGCTCGATCTCGTTGTCGGAATCGAGGAACGGCACGCCCAGCACCTGCGCCAGCTCCTTGCCGACGGCAGATTTGCCGGCGCCCATCATGCCGACCATCACGACGGTCTTTTTCAGCCTCGGAGCCATCAAACCCTTCACACCCGCGTCACCTGCAGGCGAATTTTCGCTTTGTGCCCCTGAATGGCGTGAACTCGCGCCAAGTTCCAGTTATAAATCGTGCCGGGACCGGCGGCGATGCGCCTGGCCCGGGATTGACGACGCCTGCAAAACACGCCCTAGAAGAACGCCCATCAAGCGCGAGGATCGAGCCCCCATGCCCCGATATGACGACGGCCCCGGATTCTTTGGCTATCTGTTCCGTCTGGTGCTGATTCTGGTTCTGGTGGGCGGCCTCGGCTTTGTCGCCTTTGCGTATTTCGGCAATCTCGACCGCGCGCCCGAGCCGCGCAGCCTGCCGGTCGAGCTGCAGCAGGGCTGACAGGAATGGCGCCGCGCCGTCCGGTTTTCGAATCGCTGCGCGCCGCCTCGCTGGGGCTGGCGCTGGTTGTCGGCCTGCCTGCGCTGGCGCAGGACGGGGCCCTGCAAAACGGCCCGTTGTCGGCCATCGACTGGCTGGGCACCGGCGCCGGGGCGCCGCTGCCGGGCGCCTATCCGGTGACGCCGCCTGCGGGGTCGATCGGCGGCGATGGCGGCATCGCCGTGCGCGCCCTCGATGCGTTGCGCCCCGAGGCGGTGGGGCTTTACCCGGCGTCGCGCGTCGGTCTGCCCGCGACGCTGTGGGGGCCGACACCCGCGCGCGCGCTGGCCGATCTGTTCGCCGATCTGCCCGCCGACATGCTGCCCGCGCTGCGCGACCTGAGCCTGCGGCTGCTGCTGGCTGAATTCAACGCCCCCCTGCCCGGCCCGGTGCCCAGCCCGGCGCCCGATTTCCTGCTGGCGCGGATCGACAAGCTGGTCGAATTCGGCGCGCTGGATCAGGCGGCAGCGGTGCTGGATACGCTGGACAGCGCCGAGCCGGTGCTGCGCTTGCGGCGTTTCGACATCGGGCTGCTGCTGGGCGACGAGCATGATTCCTGCGCCGGGGTGCTGCGCGAGCCGCCGGTGGCCGATCTGGCGGCGCGGGTGTTCTGCCTGTCGCGTTCGGGCGATTGGGACGCGGCCGACACGCTGTTGATCACCGCCACCGCCGAGGGGGGGATCGAGCCCTATCTCGCGGAATTGCTGCAGCATTTCATTCATGACGACGAGGTGTTGCCCGACGATCTGACGCTGCTGCCGCCGCCGCCCGGTTTGCAAGACCCGCTGACCTGGCGGCTGCGCGAGGCGACGGGCGATGCGCAGCCCTCGCTGGGGATGCCGGTGGCCTATGCCCATGCCGATCTGCGCGGCACGCAGGGCTGGCGCTCGCAGATCGAGGCGGCCGAGCGGCTGGTGCGAGCGGGGGCGCTGTCGCCGAACCGGCTGCTGGGGCTTTACACCGAGCGGCGCGCGGCGGCCTCGGGCGGGATCTGGGAGCGGGTGCGCATGGTGCAGCGGCTGGACAACGCCCTGCGCGAGGCCGATGCCGCCGAGGTGGGCGCGGCGCTGGTCGAGGGCTGGCCGCTGGTGCAGGCGGGCGAGCTGGAGGTGGCTTTCGCCAGCCTCTATGCGCAGCCGCTGGCGCAATTGCCGCTGACCGGGGCTGCGCGCGATCTGGCGTTCCGCATCGGGTTGCTGGCCGATTCCTATGAGACGATTGCGCTGGGCCTCGACCCGGCGGCCCCGGCCGATCTGCGGTTTCTGGCGGCGGTGGCGCGCGGGCTGGACCCGGCGCAGGCGGGCACCATGCCGGGCGAGCTGGCGCCCGCCGTCGCCCGGGCCTTTGGCGCCGAGCCGCCCTTGCCGCAGGGCATGGCCGAGCGGCTGGCCGAGGGGCGGCTGGGCGAAGAGATCCTGCGCGTGCTGGGGCAATTGGGCGGGCCGGGCGATCCGCGGGTGCTGGCCGAGGGGCTGGGCGCGCTGCGGGCGCTGGGGCTGGAGGACATCGCCCGCCGCGTGGCGCTGGAGAGCCTGCTGCTGGAGCGGCGCGGCTGATGCCCGCGCCGCGCGATGCCCGGCAGATTTCCACCTTTCTCGAGGCGATCGCCGCCGAGAACGGCGCGGCGCGCAACACCCTGCTGGCCTATGGCCGCGACCTGAGCCATGCCGCCGACTGGCTGGTGCAGGACGGCACCGATCTGGAAACCGCCGACCGGGCGGCGGTGGAACGCTATCTGGTCGCGCTCGACGGCGAGGGGATGGCGCGGGCGACCCGGGCGCGGCGGCTGTCGGCGCTCAAGCAATTCTACCGCTTCGCGCATGACGAGGGCTGGCGCCGCGACAATCCCGTCCTCAGGATCGACGGGCCGGGGCGCGCGCGCCGTCTGCCCGGCACCCTGACCGAGGACGAGGTGTCGCGCCTGCTGGACGCCGCGCGCCAGCACGGGCCGGATGCCGCGACCCGGGCGCGCAACGCCTGTCTGTTCGAGCTGCTCTATGCCACCGGCCTCAGGGTCAGCGAGCTGGTCAGCCTGCCGCATGCGGCGCTGCGCGGATCGCCCGAGATGCTGATGATCCGCGGCAAGGGCAACAAGGACCGGCTGGTGCCGCTGTCGGACCCCGCGCGCACCGCGGTCGCCGTCTGGCTGGCCTGGCGCGACCGGGTCGAGGAACCGGCGCGCGGCAAGGCGCCGTCGAAATTCCTGTTCCCGGCGCGCAGCGCGCAGGGCTATATGACGCGGATGCGGTTTCACGCGCTGGTCAAGGAGGTCGCGCTGCGCGCGGGCCTCGATGCCGAGCGGATCAGCCCGCACACGCTGCGCCACGCCTTTGCCACGCATCTGCTGGCGGGCGGCGCCGATCTGCGGGTGATCCAGACGCTGCTGGGCCATGCCGATCTGGGCACCACCGAGATTTACACCCATGTTCTGGACACCCGGCTGCGGCAATTGGTGATGGATCATCACCCGCTGGCCGGGGGCTGAGCCTCAGGGCAGAAAGACCAGATCGCGCCGGGTGATCGCCTGATACAGCGCATCGAAGGCCGGATTGGTCGCGCCGCCGTGGCGCAGCGTCGCGGTCGGCAGGGTCAGCGTCAGGCTGAGCGTCAGCCCGTCCCCGGCCCGCTGCACGGCCAGGGCGGGCGTGGCGCCGAGGCGGCTGGCATAGCTGTCACCGGCTTGGCCCGGCACCGTCGCCCAACGCTGGGCCACCAGTTCGGCCGTGAGGTCGGCGGCGCTGTCGAATGCCAGCACCATGAGGGCGGTGGATTGCGGGCCGGTCGAATAATCCGCCAGCAGCGCCGAGCGCAGGCCGCTGGCCAGCCCCGAGGCATCGGGCAGCAGATAGGCGCGCAGCAAGGGGCCGGATTCCGCGGGCGGGACCAGCGCCGCCAGCAGCGCCGCCAGCCCGGGATCGTCGGTCGCCGGGGCGCGGTCGGCCTGCACCAGCCCGGCCAGCAGCGGCCAGGTGGTGGCGTGGCGCAGCAGGTCGCCATCGAGGGCGATGCGCGCCGAGCGGCCCAGCAGGCCGCGGAACGGATCGTCGCGCGAGCGGGCGTTCAGGTCGATGCGCCCGTCCTCGCCCCGGGTCCAGGCGCTGACGCCGAAGCTCTGCGCCTCGCCATAGCCATTGGCGGCGAGGGCGGCGGGGATCGCCGCGGCGGCGCCGGGGTTCAGCGCCATCACGCTGGCGCCGATGGGCGGCGCGTCGAACAGCAGCAATTGCGCGATGTCGCCCGGCACAAAGCCGACCCCGCCGCGCCAGGATTCGCCGCCCAGCGACAATTCCTGCCCCAGCCGCGAGGGTGGCAGCGCCCGCATCAGCACGCGCAGCGCCCGGGGGTGGCGGGCCTCGCCGCCCGGCTCGATGCCGCGGGCGGCGGCGAGATCGGCAAAGCCGATCTCGGCCCGGGCGATGCCGGGTTGCACCATCAGCGCCGGAAGGTGGGACAGCATCGCCTGCAGCGGCGGATCGTCGGCCGGGCCGGACCAATCCCAAGCCCCCGCCCCCGAGGCGAGGCCGAGGGCGAGCACGAAGGCGAGGGCGGCGGCGCGACGGCGGGACATGCCGACAGCCTGCCAAAGCGCGGGCCATCCGGCAAGGGCCGATGCGCCCGCCTCAGCCCTGCCAGAGGGGGCGCGGATGCAGATCCGCGCCCAGATGCAGCAGGTCGGCGCGGGCGCCCGGGGTCAGGACGCCGCGGTCGGCGATGCCCAGCACCTGCGCCGGGATGCGGGTCATCATCGCCAGCGCGGTGTCCAGCGGCAGCCCGGCGGTGGCGGTCATCCAGCGCAGCGCCTGCGGCAGGGTGATATCGGCCCCGGCCAGCGTGCCGTCGGGCAGCGTCAGGCGGCCCCCGGCCCGGGTGATCGTGCGGCCGTTGAGGGTGAACTGGCTGGCGTCGGTCCCGGCCAGCGCCATCGCGTCGCTGACGGCGAACAGCCGCCCCCCGGCCAGCGCGGCGGCCAGCCGGAACGGGGTTTTCTCGACATGCAGGCCGTCGGGGATGATGCCGACACAGGCGGCGCTGTCCAGCGCAGCGCCGGTCAGGCCGGGGGCGCGGTGGCCCAGCGGCGACATGGCGTTATAAAGATGGGTGACGCAGCGCGCGCCTGCGGCAAAGGCGGCGCGCGCCTGCGCCTCGGTGCAATCGCTGTGGCCAAGGCTGACCACCGCCCCCGCCCCGGCCAGCGCGGCGATCTGCGCGGGCGTGGCGCTTTCGGGCGCCAGCGTCACCAGCAGATGCGGCAGGTCGCGGGCGGCGCGCAGCAGCAGCGCCAGATCGGCGTCGGTCATCGGCCGGATCAGCGCCGGATCATGCGCGCCCCGGCGCCGCGGGTCGAGATGCGGGCCCTCCAGATGCAGGCCCAGAAAGCCGGGGACAGCCGCCCGGGCGGCGCGGATACCGGCGGCGATGACCGATTCGGTGGTGGCGGGATCGGCGGTGATGAGGGTGGGCAGCAGGCCGCCGGTGCCCAGGGCGCGGTGGGCGGCGCAGATCGTCGCCAGCGCCGCGTCGGGATCGCCCTGCCCCAGCAGCGCGCCGCCGCCGCCGTTGACCTGCAGGTCCACAAACCCGGGCGCAAGGATGCCGCCGCCAAGGTCATGCCCGGCGCCGGTTTCCTCGGCCAGCGCGACGATGCGCCCGCCCTCGACCACCAGCGCCCGGCCCTCAAGCAGCCGCCAGCCGTCGAATATCCGCGCCCCGCGCCAGATCTGTGCCATGCAAGCCCCCTGTGCCCGGGCGCAGGAAACCACAATGCCCCGCGGGGGAAAAGGCCCCGGCGGGGCGCCCCGGACCGGAGTGGCAAAAAGGGAGTATTTTCAGCAAGGTGAAGGGGAAAATTTAAATCAAATTGTCTGCAACCCGCGCCGCGCCCGCCGCTTCATCTTGCTGCAAATACTCAGGCAACCGCGCCCCGGGGCGCCGAGGCGGCGATGGGTCACACCGTCAGCCAGCGCCGGAGTTCCGCCTCGTTGGCGTCGATGTCGGCGCTGGTGCCGGCCATGACCGCCTCGCCGCGGTCGAGCACGACGAAACGGTCGGCCAGCGCGCGGGCGAAATCGAAATATTGTTCCACCAGCACCACCGCCATGCCGAACTGGTCGCGCAGATATTCGATGGCGCGGCCGATGTCCTTGATGATCGAGGGCTGGATGCCCTCGGTCGGTTCGTCCAGCACCAGAAGGCGCGGCTGCATCACCATCGCCCGGCCGATCGCCAGTTGCTGTTGCTGGCCGCCCGAGAGGTCGCCGCCGCGGCGGTTCATCATCTGCAACAGCACCGGGAACAATTCGAACACCGCATCGGGTGTCGAGCGGGCGCCGCGTGGCAGGGTGGCATAGGCGGCTTCGAGGTTCTCGCGCACGGTCAGCAGCGGGAAGATCTCGCGCCCCTGCGGCACATAGGCGATGCCGCGCCGGGCGCGTTCGGGCGGGCTGAGGCGGTTGATCTCTTCGCCCTGCCAGAGGATCTTGCCGCCCGAGGCCGGGTGCCGCCCGACGATGGCGCGCATCAGCGAGGTCTTGCCGACGCCGTTGCGGCCCAGAACGGTGGTGATCTGCCCCTCTTCTGCGGTCAGCGAGATGCCCTTGAGCGCCTGAGCCGCGCCGTAATGCAGGGTGAGGTCGGTGATTTCCAGCATGTTCTCAGCGCCCCAGATAGACTTCGATGACATCGTCGCGGGCCGAGACATGGTCCAGCGACCCCTCGGCCAGCACCGAGCCCTGATGCAGCACGGTGACGCGGCAGTTCAACGCGCGGACGAAATCCATGTCATGTTCGACGACGATCACCGTGCGTTCCCCGGCGATGGATTTCAGCAATTCGGCGGTTTCCATGGTTTCGGCGTCGGTCATGCCTGCCGCCGGTTCATCGACCAGCAGCAATTGCGGTTCCTGCGCCAGCAGCATGCCGATTTCCAGCCATTGCTTCTGGCCGTGGCTGAGGTTGGCGGCGGTTTCAGTGCGCACGCGGGTCAGGCGGATCTGCTCGAGCAGGGCATCCACCCGGGCGTTTTCGGCGGCGGTGCGGCGGTTGAACAGCGCGGCGAACACGCCGCGCGGCGCTTTCAGCGCGAGGCGCAGATTGTCCTCGACGGTATGGGTTTCGAACACGGTGGGTTTCTGGAACTTGCGGCCGATGCCCAGCCGGGCGACGCGCGCCTCGTCGAGGCGGGTCAGGTCGGTGGTGCCGTTCCACAGCACGGTGCCGCCGTCGGGGCGGGTCTTGCCGGTGATGATGTCCATCATCGTCGTCTTGCCCGCGCCGTTGGGGCCGATCACCGCGCGCAATTCGCCCTGCTGCACCGCCAGCGACAGGCCGTTGATCGCCTTGAACCCGTCAAAGCTGCGGGTGACGCCATCGAGATAGAGTTGCGCGGTCATGCGGGAACCTCGGCGGGTTTGGGACGGCGGAAGCGGCTGGCGAGGCCCAGCAGGCCCCGGGGCAGTGCCAGTGTCACCAGGATGAACAGCCCGCCCAGCGCAAAGAGCCACAGGTCGGGGAAATTGGCGGTCAGCCAGGATTTCAGCGCCACGACGACCAGCGCGCCGATGGCCGCGCCGACCAGCGTGCCGCGCCCGCCCAGCGCCACCCAGACGACGATTTCAATGCTGTTGGCCGGAGCGAATTCGCCGGGGTTGATGATGCCGACCTGCGGCACATAGAGCGCGCCGGCCAGCCCGGCCATCATCGCCGAGACGGTGAACACGAACACCGAATAGCTTTCCACCCGGTAGCCCAGAAACCGTGTGCGGCTTTCGGCGTCGCGTACCGCGACCAGCACCTTGCCCGCCTTGGAGATGGTGATGGCGCGGGCGATCAGGATGCAGGCGGCCAGGCTGATCCCGGTCAGCACGAAGAGCGCGATCCGCGTCGAGGGGGCCGAGAGCGAAAAGCCCAGCACGTCGCGGAAATCGGTCAGGCCGTTGTTGCCGCCAAAGCCCATCTCGTTGCGAAAGAACGCCAGCAGCAGGGCGAAGGTCAGCGCCTGGGTGATGATCGACAGATAGACGCCCGAGACCCGGCTGCGAAAGGCGAACCAGCCAAAGACAAAGGCCAGCGCACCCGGCACCGCCAGCGCCATGATCGCGGCGAAGGCGAAATTGTCGAACCCCCACCAGAACCACGGCAGTTCCTGATAGCCCAGAAACACCATGAAATCGGGCAGGTCGGGGTTGGCATAGACGCCGCGCGCGCCGATCTCGCGCATCAGGTGCATGCCCATCGCATAGCCGCCCAGCGCGAAGAAGGCGCCGTGCCCCAGCGACAGGATGCCCGCATAGCCCCAGCACAGATCGAGCGCGACGGCGAGCAGCGCATAGCACAGGTATTTGCCGATCAGCGGGATCAGATAGCTGGGGATGCTGACCGGAGAGGCCGGGTCGAAGGTGGTCGCCAGCGGCACGCCGACGGTGACGATGAACAGCGCGGCCAGGAACAGCCCCAGGCGCAGGTCGATGAGGCGTTGCATGGTCTCAGCCCTCGGCGGCGCGGCCGCGCTGCGGGAACAGCCCGCGCGGACGCTTCTGGATGAACAGGATGATGAAGATCAGGATCAGGATCTTGCCCAGCACGGCCCCGGCCCAGGGTTCGAGGAACTTGTTGGCGATGCCCAGCCCCAGCGCGGCGGCGAAGGTGCCCCACAGGTTGCCGACCCCGCCGAACACCACGACCAGAAAGCTGTCGATGATATAGCCCTGCCCCAGGTTGGGCGAGACGTTGTCGATCTGGGAAAGCGCCACGCCCGCCAGCCCGGCGATACCGGCGCCGAGGCCAAAGGTCAGCGCATCGACCCGCCCGGTCCGGATGCCCAGATTGGCGGCCATCGGGCGGTTTTGCGTCACGGCGCGCATTTGCAGGCCAAAGGCGGAATAGCGCATCAGCAGCAGGAGGCCGAAGAACACCACCAGGGCAAAGACGACGATGGAGACCCGCGACCAGGTGACGGTCATCTCGCCCAGTTGAAAGGCGCCCGACATCCAGTCGGGTGTGCCGACCTCGCGGTTGGTGGGGCCAAAGACCGAGCGCACCGCCTGTTGCAGGATCAGGCTGACGCCCCAGGTGGCCAGCAGGGTTTCCAGCGGGCGGCCGTAGAGGTGGCGCACGATGCCGCGTTCGATGGCGACGCCGACGAGGCCGACGAACAGGAAGGCCAGCGGCACGGCGACGGCCAGCGACCAGCCGAAGTGATCGGGCGCATAGGCGCGGAACATCTGCTGCACGGTATAGGTGGTATAGGCGCCCAGCATGACCAGTTCGCCATGTGCCAGATTGATGACCCCCATCACGCCGAAGGTGATGGCGAGGCCGATGGCTGCCAGCAGCAGCACCGAGCCCAGCGACAGGCCGAACCACAGGTTCTGCGCCTGCAGCCAGACCGCCTGACGGCTGGCGGCCGCCTCGAGCGCGGTGGCGACGGCGGCGGCGAGATCGGGCTCGGCGCTGGCGCGGTAGCCATTGAGGGTGGATTGCACCATGGCGGCGGGGGCGCTGGCGATCAGCTCGACAGCGGCGATCCGCTCGGCCAGCGGCGCCTCGGTGGCCAGCAGCGTGGCGGCGCGGGCCAGACCCAGCGCGCGCTGGATCGCCGGGGTGGTTTCTTCGGCCAGGGCGGCGGTCAGCGCATCGAGCTGTTCGGCATCGGGGCTGCGCAGCGCCGCCTCGGCGGCGGCCAGACGGCGGGCAGGATCGGGGTCGCGCAGGGTCAGCACGCCCAGCGCGGTGCGGATCGTGCGGCGCAGGCCGTTGTTCAGGCGCACCGATTCCGTCGAGCGGCGGGCGACCGGGCCCAGATCCTCGCCGGTCAGGATGTCGGTGGCGGTCTGGTTCGAGCGGCTGCCGGACACGCGGACCATGCGGCCATCGGCGGTGCGCTGCTCCAGTTCGCCATCCAGCAGCGCATCGAGCACCGCGGCGGCGCGCGGGTCGCCGGTGCGGGCGATGGCGCTGACCACGGCGGCGCGGTCGTTGAAATTGCCGTCGGGCAGACGGGCCACGAGGTCTTCGAAGGTCTGGGCGGAGGCGCTGGCAGGCATCAGCAGCACGAGGCACAGCGTCAGAAGGCGCAAGAGCATGGGAACCCCGGGAAAAATGCGCGCGGCACCGGGCCGCGCGCGTCAGAAAAATCGGGGGGCGGGAAGATCGCCCCCCGAGCGCGCCGGCTTATTCCGAGCCGCCGCAAGTTCCGGTTTCGACGTTGAAGTTGCCGCACGACAGCGGCGCGCGCCAATCCGAGATCAGGCTGGCCGATTCCGGCAGGTGATCCGACCATTCGTCGCCCAGCACCAGACCGGCGGTTTCCCAGACGACTTCGAACTGGCCATCGGCCTGGATCTCGCCGATCAGCACCGGCTTGGTGATGTGGTGGTTGGCGCCCATCGAGCTGAGGCCGCCCGTCAGGTTGGGAACCGCCACGCCGACCAGCGAGTCGATCACCGCATCGGCGTCGGTGGTGCCCGCGGCCTCGACGGCCTCGACCCACATGTTGAAGCCGATGTAATGCGCTTCCATCGGGTCGTTGGTCACGCGGTCGGCGTTGCCGGTAAAGGCGTGCCAGGCCTCGATGAACTCTTCGTTCTCGGGGGTATCGACCGACATGAAGTAGTTCCAGGCGGCCAGGTGGCCGACCAGCGGCGCGGTGTCGATGCCCGCCAGTTCCTCTTCACCGACCGAGAAGGCGATGACGGGGATGTCCTCGGCCGAGATGCCCTGCGCGGCGAGTTCGTTGTAGAACGGCACGTTGGCATCGCCGTTGATGGTGGACACCACGGCAGCCGGGCGGCCGGTGGCGCCAAAGGCAGCGATTTCGGCCACGATGGTCTGCCAGTCGGAATGACCGAAGGGCGTGTAGTTGATGATGATGTCCTCAGGCGCGACGCCCTGCGCCAGCAGATAGGCCTCGAGGATCTGGTTCGTGGTGCGCGGGTACACATAATCGGTCCCGGCGAGGTAGAAGCGTTCCACCCCTTCGGCGAGCAGGTAATCCACGGCGGGAATCGCCTGCTGGTTGGGGGCGGCGCCGGTATAGAACACGTTGCGCTGCGATTCCTGGCCTTCATACTGGACCGGGTAGAACAGGACCGAGTTCAGTTCCTCGAACACCGGCAGCACCGATTTGCGCGACACCGAGGTCCAGCAGCCGAACACCGCCGCCACGCCCTGCCCCGAGATCAGTTCGCGCGCCAGTTCGGCGAACCGCGGCCAGTCCGAGGCCGGATCGACGACAACCGCCTCGAGCGGGCGGCCCAGCACGCCGCCGGCCGCGTTCTGCTGCTCGATCAGCATCAGCATGACGTCGCGCAGCGTGGTTTCGGAAATCGCCATCGTCCCCGACAGCGAATGCAGGATGCCGACGCGGATCGGCTCGCCTTCCTGCGCCAGGGCGCCGGTGGCAAAGCCCGCGCAGAGCGCGGTGGTGAGCAGCAGTTTTTTCATGATCCCCTAGTCCCGTTGGAACCTGCGGCGCGTTGGTCGCACCCGGCAGGCTGGTGTTGCGTTCCGGTGGGCGGCGTGTCGCCCAAGGACACGCTATTGCTGCGTTGCCGCAAAAGGGGCGGAGTAATGCTCGATTTGGTGGCAGCGTTCGGTTAATGCCGCCGTTTCACGCAGCGTTTGCCCGCCTGCGCGGCAAATATGGGCGCCGGACGCATGTTTTGGCCTGCCGTGACGTCACAGGGATGTGAGCGCGGTTGCGGGGTTGCCGGGGAATCAGGCGGCGGGCCCTTGCTGCCGCCCGGCTTTTCGCCCAACCTGCGGGCGATCATGGCCCAGACCTTTCGCTTTCTCCATTCCGCCGACCTGCATCTGGGGCGCCGTTTCGGCAATCTGCCCGAATCGGTGCGGTTCCGGCTGATCGAGGCGCGGCACGGCGTGCTGGCCCGGCTGGCCTCGGCGGCGCGGGATTGCGGCGCGCGCGACATCCTGCTGGCGGGCGACACCTTTGACAGCGAGACCCCGGCCGATGCGGTCTGGCGGCAGGCGCTGCATGCGATGGGCGACGATCCCGGGCTGCGCTGGTGGCTGCTGCCCGGCAACCACGATTCGCTGGGCGCCGAGGCATTGTGGGACCATCTGGCCCGCCACGCCCCGCCCGGCGTGCATCTGCTGACCCGGGCCGAACCGGTCGAACTGGCGCCGGGCGTGGTGCTGCTGCCCGCCCCCCTGCCCCGGCGCCATCCTGGCCGCGACCTGACTGCCTGGCTGACCGGCGCCGCCACGCCCGAGGGGGCGCTGCGGCTGGGGCTGGCGCATGGCGCGGTGCAGGGATTCAGCGAGGACGGGCAGGACGACACGATCATCCCGCCCGACCGGGCGGCGACGGCGGGCCTCGATTATCTGGCGCTGGGCGACTGGCACGGGCAGATGCGGATCGGCGCGCGCTGCTGGTACGCGGGCACGCCCGAGGCCGACGGCTTCAAGCATGCCGGGCGCGGCAGTTGTCTGGCGGTGACGCTGACCCCGGGGGCGCCTCCGGTCGCCGAGCGGGTCGAGACCGGGGCGTTCCATTGGGCCGAGGCGGCGCTGGCGCTGGTGCCCGGGCAGGAGGCGGGCGCGGCGCTGGCGGCGCTGTTGCCGCCGCCCGGGGCCGGGCGGCGCGACCATCTGCTGCGGCTGCGCGCCGAAGGCCGGGCCACGCTGGCGGCGCAGGCCGATCTGCGCGCCGGGGCCGAGGCCGTGGCGGCGGATTTCGCCTATTTCGCGCTCGATACCGCGGCCCTGGCCAGCGAGATCGACGCCGCCGATCTGGATGCGCTGGACCATGGCGGCGCGCTCAGGGCCGCCGCCGGGGTTCTGGCGGACGAGGCGGGCGACCCCTCGCGCGCCGAGGCCGAGCGCCGGGTGGCCGCGGGGGCGCTGAACCGGCTCTATGCCTATCTGCGCGAGGGTGCATGAAGCTGCGCGCCGTCACCCTGAACGAGGTGCGCCAGTTCGGCACGCCGGTCCGCGTGGCGGGGATCGGCGACGGGCTGAACGTGCTGTCGGCGCCCAATGAATCGGGCAAATCGACGCTGTTCGATGCCATTCACGCCGTGCTGTTCATCCCGCACCGGTCGAGCAAGATCAAAAGCCTGCGCCCCGATGTCGGCGGCAATCCCGAGATCACGCTGGAAATCGAGCAGGAGGGCGCGGCGCTGGTGCTGTTCAAACGCTGGGGGCGCGGCGCCAGTGCCGAGGTGCGCAAGGCCGGTCAGGTGGTGGCGCGCGCCGACGAGGCCGAGGCGATGATCGCCGGGCTGACGCGGGCACAGGCCGAGGCCGGGCCCTCGGGGTTGCTGTGGGTGCGTCAGGGGGTGACGGACCTCGACAGCGACGACAAGGCAACGCGGCAGTCACGGCAGGATCTGATGTCCTCGGTCACGGGCGAGATCGCGGCGCTGACCGGCGGCAAGCGGATGGACCGGGCGCTGGCGCAGGCGCGTGAGGAACTGGAGCGGCTGGAAACCTCGCGCGGGGCCAAGGCGGGCGGGCCGCTGGATCTGGCGCAGAGGGCGGTGGCCGGGTTGCAGGAGCGCATCGCCGGGCTGGAGGAACGCGCCGGGCGGCTGGGCGCCGCGCTGACCGAGCGGCGCACGCGGCGCCGGGCGCTGGCCGAGCTGACCGACCCTGCGGAGCTGCAGCAGCGCCGGGCGCGGCTGGCGGCGGCCCGGGCGGCGTTCGAGGCGGCGGATCGCCATGCCAGCGCCTTGCAGGGGGCGCGGGCGGCGTTGCAGGCCGCCGATCTGGCGCGCGGCGCGGCGCAGCGCGAGATCGAGGCGCGCGAGCGGACGGCGCTGGCGGTCGAGGGGCT
>JAANMY010000198.1_pt1 | contig 86459 bp, 74 predicted proteins | sample 7279691 | NCBI WGS metagenome assembly JAANMY01 (sample SAMN14094543, study PRJNA606508) | bioreactor metagenome | isolation source: A lab-scale SPAN reactor treating ammonium-rich wastewater day 388 | place: Ireland: Galway | collected 2018-02-07 | reverse complement strand
TATTCGTGCGCGCGCGGGTCGCAAGTGCTGGCGGAAACGGGAGAAGAAAAAATTCGCGCAGACAGCGAAAAATCGTGAGCAGGGCGGCGATTCCCGGCCGCGCGTGTGCGCACGAAGGAGGCGGGGAGGGGCGCGGCGCGAGAAACGGTATCCGACACCGTTTCGTGGGCGCGGCAATAAAGCCGCGGATGCACACGGCTGACGTGGCGGAGGTGGGGTCAGGGGGTCTCGTTGGACCACTGCGGGGCGTCGCGGGGGCCGCCGACGCGGATGTCGCCGTGATTGGCGTGGGGTGAGGCGTCATGGGCTGTGTCGCCCCCGCCTTCGTCAAAGTGCAGCAGCAGACGCGTGTGATCGTCGGACGTGAAGGGCTCGGCTGGCGGCGTGAATGGGGCGCCGTAACGGATCACGTCGGACAGACGCAACTCATCGATCAGGCCGGTGAACGAGGGATACTCCCGGCCGGCGTCGTGCTTCTCGGCGCCGATGACCAGGTAAGGATCGCTGGCGGGGAACTGGGTGTCGCGACCGGCACGGTAGTCGATGCGGCCGGGTGGCCCATCGCCTTGCGCATCAAGTCTGCCGTCCACGTATAGCGTCAGCCGCCCCGTCTGGGCATCGCGCGTGACGGCCACATGACGCCAGCGGCCGTCGGCGACTACCGTGCGGCCGACAATTGTAGCGCCCACGTCCCCCACCGCTGCGCCGAACGCCACGCGTCCCTCGCCCAACGACAGGCCCCAGTCGCCGTGGTCGCCGGCATAATAGACGTCGCGGTCGACCACGATGTTGCCGGTGATCCAGCCGTCGAGCTGCGGATCAACACGGCCGCGGTTATCCGCCGCATCAGCCTTGAGAAAAAATTCGAGCGTGAAATCGCCCGCGACATTCACCGGCAGCGACCGGCCATCGGCATCAACGAGGGGGATCTTCACGCGATCGACGTCGTCCGTTCCGGTGCCGAAGAAGCGCAGGGCGTGCTCGGCGTCGGCTCGCGAGGCGAGGCTGTTCAACGTGATCGCAATCAGCAGCAGGAACGGCAGTCGATGCACGGTACGGTCCTTTCAGGCTGCGACAGCGATGGCGACGGATGCGTCAGTTCGCGGCCGGTACATGGGTGGCGGCGCGGCGGCCGAGGTCGTGGGCGGCGGCGACGGCTTCAGGATTCGCCTTAGCGCTGCCGCGCTTCCCGCCGGGGCCCAGCACGTAACCCAAGTACGTCGCCCGGGCGAAGCCGACGGTCTTTTCCAGCGCCCCGATCAAATGCCGGGCCTGCTCGACGCCGGTTTCCTCCTGCACGGTGATGACGCCCATCGCTTTGGGGCGCAGCTTCGCGGCGAAGGCTTCGTAGCTGTCCCGGTAGTACTCGCAGCTCCAGCGGTCGAGAAAGACCTTCAGTCGCCCGGCGATGGAGTACCAGTAGACGGGGCTGGCGAAGAGGATCGCATCGGCGGCATAGACCTTGGCCATGAGCGAGGTGAAGTCGTCGGCTTCATGGACGCATCGGCCGCGCTCGACACAGGTGCGGCAGTTTTCGATGTGTTCGACGCGGTGGTCGGTGAGCATGATCTTCTCGACCTGGGCCCCGGCCGCCGCGGCCGCGGCGAGCGCCACATCCAGAAGATCATTGGTGTTGCCATCGGGTCGGGCGCTGCCCATGATGCCGAGGACTTTCATGCGAGGCTTCTCCATCGAGCGCGTAATTTAACTGAATTGCGCATTTCCCAGGCCCGGCCGCCACACCTGTTGATGTAGGATAATGGCATCGATTCGCTGTGCAATGACCGATGCGCGCATCGCTTTATCCGATTTGTGCGGCCTGCGGGGGATGGAACCGGGATCATGGACTACTTCGCGGACCTGAAGATCGTCGCGGCTGGGGATGTTTCGCGGTGTCGCGAGGCAGTCGATCACCGGGCGGCAGGGGTGGCGGCGTTGAACTACATCGCGGCCGGGAGCATCGAGCTGCGCGTCGACGGCGCGGATGCGGTGTGCCTCGGCGCCGGGTCGGTCTACTGGACCTGGCCCGGGCCGCGCTTCCGCATCGCGCCGGGTCGCAGTGGCTACTGGGATGAACGCTGGATCGTGGTGGCCGGCCCGCGCGTGCAACGCTGGATCGAGGGCGGCCTGCTGGCGACCGACGCCCGGCCGTTTGAGACGCTCACGCATCGCCATCGGTTCGAGACGGATTTCGCGCGGTGCATCGCCCTGGGCTGCGGCGATCAGGCCCTTGTGACGGCCGAGCAGATCCATCTGCTCGAAGGCCTGTGGCTGCAGATTCACGCCAACCGCTGCTCGCCGGCGCAACGCTCATCGCTGGATGGCGCGGCCGACGACCTGGCGCGGCGGATTGCCGCCCGGCCGTTCGACCCCGTCAACTTTCACAAGACCGCCGACGCATGGGGTGTTTCGTACGCGCACCTGCGGCGGACGTTTCGGCGCGCCATCGGCCGACCGCTGCACGACTACGTGCTCACCTGTCGGATGCGCGCAGCCGCGCGGCTCATCGAGCGGCGGCCGCAGCGCCTTGAAGACGTCGCCGCCCGCCTGGGCTACGACAACTACTACTACTTCTCGCGTCTCTTCAAGCGCCACATGGGCCTGTCCCCGCGGCAGTTTCTGGCCACCCTGCCGCCGCCCAAGCCGGCCGCGTATGATGCCAGGTAACGGCCGTTGACCCGCACCGCATCCCCGGAGCAATCCCATGGCTCTCACGCCCTCGACCATGCTTGAACTGAGCACCCGGGCACCCGACTTTCGCCTGCCGAACCATAACCCCGGGTGGGGCGAGGTCGGCAAGATCGTCAGCCTCGATGACTTCGCGGGCGCCAAGGCGTACCTGGTGATGTTCATCTGCAACCACTGTCCGTACGTGGTCCATGTGGCCCGTGTGCTGGCGAAGATCGGCAAGGACTATCAGGCCAGGGGCGTGGCGGTGGCGGCGATCAACGCCAACGACGTGACCAACTATCCGGACGACAGCCCGGAGAAGATGGCCGAACAGGCGAATACGCGCGGGTACACGTTTTCATATCTCTACGATGAAGACCAGGCGGTCGCGCGGGCGTATGCGGCCGCATGCACGCCGGACGTGTATGTGTTCGATGCCGACCGTCGTCTGGTCTATCGCGGGCAGGTCGACGATAGCCGACCCAACAGCGGGATGCCTGCGACGGGCGATGACCTGAAGGCGGCGCTCGACGCGGCGCTGGCCGGACAACCCGTGCCCGGCGATCAGAAGCCGTCGATGGGCTGCAACATCAAGTGGAAAAAGGGCAACGCGCCGGCCTACTTCAGCGCCTGAGCCGGCCGCGTGAGCCGCGAACGCTGCTGAGCCTCCGGCCTATGGGCTACGGCTCAGCCACGGAAAATCCTTTCCCCGAGATGCACTCAGCCGATGGGTGCAACTTGACGAACACTACCCATCGCCGGGCGGAAGCGATGGCCATGGAACTTCATTCTCGTGCGTCGAGTTGCTGTTGGATTTTCCGCCAGACGTCGTCGACGCTGACGCGGGCGATGAGAGTCTGGTCGTGGCGGTGGCGGCGGTATTCACGGCCGGTCATGGGACCCAGGCCGGATGGGCGGACGACGGCGTCGTCGCGCAGGTAGGGGCCGACGAGGGCCGGGTCGGTCGGGCCGAAGATGGTGACGATCGGGCGGTCGAAGCCGACGGCGATGTGCAGGGCGGCTGAGTCGTTGCACAGCAGCAGGCGGGCGCGGCTCAGAATGGCCATCATCTGGCCGACGCTGGTGCGGGGCATGACGGCTCGTGAGCCGAGGGCTTCGAGCAGCGGGCGGACCTCGTGCTGCTCGGACGGGGCGGCGAGGATGAAGACCTTGTCGCCCACGGAGCCCGCGTCGAGCAGGCGGCGGGCGGTGAGCACAAAACGGTCGAGCGGCCAGCATTTGCACTTCCACCGCGCGGTCGGCGCGATGACCAGGTACGGCCGGCCGGTGATGTCCAGGCGGTCGAGCTGCTGATCGAGCCATGCGTTGTCCGCGTCGCCGACGTAAAGGCGCATGTCGCGGACGGGCGCGATGCCCTCGGCTTCGATGAGGCCGACCATACGGTCGACGGTGTGGCGCGTCGCGGCGAGGTGGTGGCGGTGCGTGTAGCCGAAGGCCGTCGTCTCCCGGGTGTTGGCGAAGCCGACGCGCCGGGGGGCGCGGGTGCAGCGGGTGAAGAGGGCTGAGCGAGTCAGGCCTTGCAGGTCGACGACCAGGTCGTAATGGCGGTCGGCGAGGCTGCGGCACCATCGCCAGGCATGGGCGGCGTGGTGCGGCAGCAGCAGGCGGGGAAACTGAAAGCGTGGGCGGGCGAAGGGGACGACGCCGTCGAGGTCGGGGTGGTGGCGGATGACGTCGGTGAACAGTTCGTGGACCAGCCAGTCGATGTGTGCGGCGGGCATGGCCCGGCGGAGGCTGACGAGGGCGGGAACGGATCGGCTGACGTCGCCGAGGGCGCTGGTGCGGACGATGAGGATGCGTGGCGATCCGCCGCGTCGGACGGCCCGGGGCGGGGCCGGGCTTTCGGGTTGGGGTTCCCGGTCGGGGGACATGGATCGCGTATGATACCGGCCGCCGGGACGAATTGCCGATCACCGATCGGCGATTCAGGCCAACCACGGTCCCTGCCGTGGACGCGCCGGCCCGGCGCCATCGGCAAGCGAACATCGGCCCTCGGGAATTCCGTCATGCCCATCGCGCTGATTTCCGACATTCACGGCAACGTCGACGCGCTGAACGTCGTGATGGCGGACATCGAGTCGCGCGGGATCGACAAGGTCGTCTGCCTGGGCGACACGGTGGGTTACGGCCCGAACCCGCGTGAATGTCTGGACGTGGTGATGGCCCGCTGCGAGTGGGCGTTGATGGGCAACCACGACTTCGCGGTGCTGTATGAGCCGACAAGCTTCAACACCAGCGCCGAGTCGGCCGCGTTCTGGACCCGCCGGGAGCTGGAGACCGAGCCGGACGACGAACTGCGGGCCCGGCGCTGGCGGTACCTGGGCGGCCTGTCGGTCCGGCAGCGCTATGCCGACGCCCAGTGGTTCCACGCCTCGCCCCGCCGGCCGATCAATGAATACATCTTTCCCGACGACGTGTTCACCGCGCCCACGAAGATGACCCAGATCTTCGAGCGTGTGGAGTGTCACTGCTTCGTCGGGCACACCCATGTACCGGGCGTGTTCACCAGCGAGCCGGACTTCTATCAGCCTTCGGAGCTGAGCGGGATGTACCGGCTGACGCCCGGAGACAAGTGCATCGTGAATCCTGGCTCGGTCGGCCAGCCGCGCGACCGCGACCCGCGCGCCAGCTACGCGATCCTCGATGGCGACCGCGTCGAGTTCATCCGCCTGGAATACGACGTGCAGGCCGTGATCGAAAAGGTGAAGCAGGCCTCGGGCCTGAGCGATTTTCTCGGCCTGCGCCTGCTGGACGGACGGTGAGGGGATCGCGCGACGCGATGCCGCCCCGCGCCGCCGCGGCGGTCAGCCGTTGACGATTTCGAGCCGGGCCTCGTCCAGGTCGTCGTAGAGGGCGAAGACGGTGTCGAGGCGGGTGACCTTGAAGAGGAAGGCGACGTTGGGCTGGCAGGCCGCCAGGGCCATACGGCCGCGAACGTGCTCGAGATCCTGAAGGAACGTCACCAGCACGCCGATGCAGCTCGAGTCGATGTGCTCGACCGTGGGCAGATGCAGGATGAAGTAGCGTCCGCCGTCGTTACGCATGCGGCTGGACAATTCCTCGACGAGCGTCTCGGCCTCGATGGCGCCGAGCTTGATATCGGTCGTGGTTGCGATGACGAGCGCGCCTTCCTGCTCGATCTGAAATCTGTCGGTGAGCATGGCGCGAACCTTCCCCGCCTGAGGCGTAGCAGCCTCCGGGACGGTTATCGGTCAGCGGGTTGGGCGGCATCGCTGATTTTCGCCCGGCGGCCAGCTTTTGTGGCTTCCGTGATCGGCATAGCCGTTACAGACGCTATGGACCACGGTCCGGGGGCATCGGCGGCCCGCCCGACAGCGTACGACGGGTGCGTCGGGCCCACGTCAGTTCAAGGGGTGGCGTGGCGAGCTGCCGGTGGCGTTTTCACCCAGGTCGTTTTCACCCAGCAGATCGAAGAGCTTGCGGCGAAGCAGTTGTCCAGCGAGCACACGGTCGTCGGTCGCCAAGGCCAGCACGGGCAGGCGATGCGGGCAAACCATCAACGGGTAGGCGTAGTGGATGGCCAGTTCCGCGCCCAGCAGTGTTTCACACAGGACCGGCAGCGTGCGTCCCGAAGCCGGGTCAAGCTCGACGACAAGGATGTCGCACTCGGCGAAGGGCAGATTGGCCCGCTGCAGCAGTCGGCGGGCGAGGGCGGCCCGGGAAGTGAGCACGCGGACAACGGCATGTCCGACCGACTCGACAACGCTGATGGCCGCGAGGGTCAGGGCCTGACCTTCGAACACGTCGACCAGTTCGCGCAGTTTGCCGACGCGGTTGTCGAGGAACACGCTGAACTGGGTGTTCATCGGCGGCTCGAAGCCGGGCGTGGTCATTTCCTGCACAGGCATCTGGGGCACTTGCGACATGCGCGATCTCAATTCCGTGGTGTGGGCTGGTCACACCGTCGCGGTCAGCACCTGCCGGTACCAATCGACCGTCGGTTCCAGGCCGGTCTCGAAGTCGACGATCGGCTCGTAGCCCAGCATCTGCCGGCTGCGGGACAGATCGGCCAGGGAATGCTTCACGTCGCCGGCCCGATCGTCGCGGTGGACCGGTTCGAGGTCCGGGCGGCCGAGCATCCGTCCCATCATTCTAGCCAGCTCGTTGACCGTCACCCGCTGGCCACAGGCGACGTTGAGCACCGCGCCCTCGAGTCGCTTGCGACAGCGGGCGGCGAGCAGGTTGGCGTGAACGGCATTGTCGACATAGGTGAAGTCGCGCGACTGCTGGCCATCACCGAAGATCACCGGCCTCTCGCCGGCCAGCAACGCCCTGGCGAAGGCGGCGATGACGGCCGCGTAGGCGCTGTTGGCGTTCTGCCGCGGGCCGAAGATGTTGAAGTAACGCAGGTTGGCCGTGTCCAGGCCGTAGCTGCACGCCCAGGCCATCATGAGCGATTCGCAGGCGGCCTTGGTGGCGGCGTAGGGACTGCGGGCGGCGACGGGCATGGTCTCGACCTTGGGCAGCGTGGGCGTGTCGCCATAGGCGCTGCTGCTGGCCGAGAACATGACGCGCTCGACGCCGGCGGCGCGGGCCGCTTCGAGCACGTTGAGCGTTCCGCCGGCGTTGACCTGCTGATAGAGCCGTGGCTGCTCGACGCTGCGCGGCACCGAGCCGAGCGCGGCCAGATGGAACACGAACCGGCGTCCGACCGCCAGTTCGGCCATCAGTTTCTCATCCAGGATGGAGCCCTCGACGAACCGGAAGCGCCGCCCCGCTTCGGCGCCGAAGGGTTCGAGATTCTCCCGCTGGCCGCCGCACAGATCGTCGACGACGGTGACCCGCGCGCCCAGCGTCAGCAGGGCCTGGGTGATGTGCGAACCGATGAACCCCGCCCCACCGGTCACCAGGACGCGCACGTCGCGGAAGAAGTCGCCATGCAGGGCCGTCCAATCGGTGCTCATCAGGAAGATCCTTTCGCCGCGGTTGCAGGGTCACGGTTCACGCCACGGCATGTCCCGGCGTGCCGGGGGCGTCGAGGCGTCACTCGGAACCTTTTTCCGCGCCTTTTTCCGCGTCCGAGCCGGCCCGTTCCCACACCTCACGCAGAAGCTGCGCCGTGGCGGTGCCGGCCTCCTGGAGCGAAGGCTTCCAGCCGGCTTCGATGCTCACGCGGCTGTCATAACCCATCTTGTGCAGCAGACTGAAGAACAGCTCGAAGTCGAAGGCCTTGTCCACATCATCGCCGTGGCCGCCAGGCTGGATACGGTCCACCACTTCCGCCACATGCACGTGGGCGATGCGGTCGCCCAGCTCCAGCAGGTCTTCGTCGGCTTCATTCTCCAACCCGTAGTGGTAGCTGTCGACCAGCATGGCGACGGCCGGGTGGTTCACTTCGTCACACAGGCCGCGGACCTGCGACAGGCGGTTGAGGGTGTTGGTTTCACCGCGGTGCAGATGCTCGATGACGACGGTGACGCCCTGCTGGCCGCAGAGTTCGCCGGCCATGCGGGTGAACTCGACGAGCTGGGTGGCGGCCTGCGCGCTGCTGAAGCCATCGGGCTTCCTGCGGGCCCCGCCCGAGCCGAAAACCAGGATTTTCAGGCCAAGCTGCCTGGCGCGACGGGCGACATTGCCCATGTAGCGGGTCAAAGCGTCCATGTCGCGGGCCGGACCGACGATCGGCAGTGAACCGGGCACGAGGCAGTTGGCGGCCTCAATGGGTAGTGGGAGTTTCGCGGGGTCCGGCGCGGTCCTGGACCATGCGGCGTCATCCTCCTGGCCGCGCAGCACCGCCTGAACGTTTACCTCCAGGAAGTCGAAGCCGGCTTCTTTGACCAGCGCCGCCTGTTCGATCCCGCCGCAACATCCCAGACGCATGTTCCTCACTCCCGGCCGGTGGCCCGGCCTGTGTGCTGTCCGACGCGCTGGCGCGAGCCATGCAGACTCGCCTAGTAGCGGGGCACCGACGGGTCGATCTCCCGCGACCAGCGTTCGATGCCGCCGCTCATCGAGCACGCGCCGGCGAAGCCCTGCTCTCGCAGCCAGCGAGCCACGCGCAGCGACCTCACGCCATGGTGGCAATAGACCACCATCCGCCGACCAGCATAACGCCTCAGGTCCTCGACGTGAGCCGCCATCTCGTGCATGGGCACGAGCACGGCCCGCTCGATGCGCGCCGCGGCGTGCTCCTCCGGCAGCCGGCAGTCCAGGAGCACCAGTTCCCCGTCCTGAGTGAGCAGATCGCGCACCTGCCGGGGCGACAGTTCAATTCCGTTGCCGCTGTGGTCGCTGGCCGTCGCGTGCGGATTGCGGGTGTCTTCAGGCATCGGGGTGGCGGCCCTCGGCAAAGAGGCTGCGCAAGGTCGCGACTGCGTCGGTCAGACGCTCGACCGACCCGCGGTCCGGTGTGTAGTCCTCGATGATCCACGGCGCGGCGTGGAGGCCGGCCGCACGCAGCGCCGCCCACCAGCCGGGCAAGTCGGTCTGAGTCTGAGCGAGCGGGCAGAACACGCTGCGCCAGAGGGTCAGTCCGCGTGCGTCGGTCCCATCGGCCACACGCTTCATGCCGCCGACGTGAATGTGATCGATGTAATCGCGCAACATCGAGACGGCCAGCGACGGGACGTTGTCGCCCTCGCGCGCGAAGTTGACGAGGTCGAGGATGACGCCCAGCACGGTCGGGGCGAACTGGCGGACGATATTCCACGTCAGGGCCGCGCCGGCGGCGAGTGTGCCCGCATGGGTTTCGATGACGACCTTGACCGCATGTCCGCGGGCGGCGGTGGTGATGCGTCGGTAGTCGGCCACGACCTGTTCGAGGAAGGCGGCGTAGTCGAAAATGGCTCCATCACGCGGATAGGGCCTGGGGTTGATCCTGACCCGTCCCGCGCCGCTCATGGCCGCGCCGCGCAGGTGCAGGTCGAGGACCGCGTCGTCCAGATCGCTGGTCGCGGCCGGGACGGTGCCGAAGGGCGTCAGCCCCAGCGATTGAAGCTGCTGGCGCAGCTCGGTGGCGCGTTCGAGCAGGTCGTGGGGCGTCAGATTGAAGCGGTGCGCGCCCCAGAAGCTGTAGGGCTCGCCGCGTCGGGCCGCGGGTACGACGCGCGGCCGATAGGTGTAATGCGTCAGGCCCAGGCGCTGGCACAAGGCGATCTGATCGCCGAAGTCCAGTTCGGGCAGCATCACCGCGGTGACCCCCAGTGGCGGCGCCGCAATCGTCTTGCCAGGTGCATTGGGGCTCATGGACAAGTCTACGCGTCTGTGGATCTGGTGTCGCCGGCATCGGTCACGGCGGGTTGATCGGCGGCGGCCTCGGACCCGGCAGGCGCCTGGGCCGGCTCGATACGGGAGTAGCGGTCGAGATTCACGACCACGATTTCGTCGTCGTCCTTGCGCAGAACCACGCGGTCGAGCCAGAGCTTGTCATCGCGACTGTGGGCGAACCATGAGCCGGTCTTCTTCTGTTCGATGCGGACCACCTCGCCCTCGACGCGGCTGGTCCATACCTCGTCGCGCTGGGGAATCTGTTGAACCACCACCACGCGTTTGCCCGGCCGCAGGGAACTCGAACCATCTGGCATCAGGGAGGCTCCTTGAGCAACCGCTGACGATAGCCCAAAGCCGCCCAAAGGAAAAGCCCAGGCGGCCGCGAGCGGCGGATCGGCACGTCGTCGTTCATCCGTGGGCCAGCCGTCGCGACCGGCGACGGGCCCGACGCCCGTCCCCCGATTTGCACCCCTCGCCTGCGCCACCACGTCAACGCCGGGGCGCAGTCTTGACATGGTGCGGCAGGCCTGCGAGGATTCGCGGTCCCAACGGCCCCTGGAGAGGTGTCCGAGCGGCTGAAGGAGCTGGTCTCGAAAACCAGTGTGGGGCTTGCCCCACCGTGGGTTCGAATCCCACCCTCTCCGCTTACCTGTAAGCTTCGGTTTCAAGCTGGCTTGCAGCCACTCCAGAGCCCTGATTCCCTGGGGCTCTTCGCGTGTGGCGTTCGGGCGCGCCCGCCAGGTTTTGAGGTGCGGAGGCGGCCTGCCTCCAGGCCCGTCAAGGCAGACGCCTGGTCATCAGCGTTCTGTCGTTGCCCCGAAACCCCAGCCGCCGATACAAACGTTCAGCGCCGGGATTGGATCGTTCCACAACCAGATACATCGCCTTGGCGTCGACGCTCTGGCACGCTTCGCTGGCCGCCCGCACCAACGCGGTTCCGATGCCGCGGCCTCGCGAGCCCGGGGCCACGTAGAGTTCGTCGACCAGCGCGTCACGTCCTCCGGACTCCAGACTGAAACCCCAGGTCAACACGAGGTAGCCGAGCACCTGGCTGTCGCGGTCCGCCACCAGGACCATGCCGCGCTCTGCACTGTCCAGCAGGTCCGGCAGCGCCGCCGAGGCTCGCGCCAAGTCAAAGGCCGCCCCGCCGCTCTCCGCGTAGAGCTGTCGGGACATCTCGAGAATCCGCTCGGCGTCGTTCGGGGAGGCGCAACGGATGACGTAATTGCCTTCGGCTGTTGACATGAGGAAGACCATAGCTTCTGCGGCTTGCCGCGCTGCGTGCGGCTGGGGTGATACCCCGGCATTTGCCTCATGGGCATGGTACCGCGCCCAGGTGAACTGGCGGACGACGACTCGTGCGTGACCTCGGCGTCACGCTGAGGCGGCGGGTTTGCCGGCGTGTTCACGGACGACGCGTTGCAGGTCGACGGGAGTGAAAGGTTTGGCCAGGAAGTCGTCGGCTCCGGCGCAGAGACTGCGGGCCATGTCGTACTCTTCGTCGGCCGCGGTGAGGATGACAACCCGGCCGCCGTAGCCCTGCTGGCGCAGCTGGTAGGTGGCTTCCACGCCGTTGAGGCGGGGCATCATCACGTCCATCAGGATCAGATCGAAGGGTCGGCCCGCGGCGTCGGCGGCGACGGCCAGTTCGACGGCCTCCTGGCCGTCCTTGGCGAGCACCAGCTCCTGGCAGACGTTCAGGAGGACGTGACCCACCAGCCTGCGCAGGGCGGATGAATCTTCAGCCAGCAGAATGCGGCCACATAGATGGGCGGCAACGTCCTGTTCGGCTGTGGGCGGCGACGGCTTGCGGGGTGACACGGACATTCAAAAAACCTCCAGGTCCGCGGAATGGCGAGCGTCGGTCAGACTGGCTCGCATCATGTGCTTCACCTGCATTGTGGGTTCACCCGGCCGTCAGAGATTTCTCGCGACGGCTTGCTGGTGTGATGTCCCTGATTGATCGGCCGGCCCGGTCGCCGCCTGCAGTCAAGTCGGCGGGTTGCTTCGCGCTGAGGTTCGATCCAGCCGGTCTGAACGGAAGATTCCGTCTCATGCGGCATGGGCGGCTTCACCAGCCGAGGCATCGTCCGATGCGGGGCTGTCGGTCGGGCCGTCAACGTCCGTTAAGGAGCGGAGTTTGATGACATATTTGAACACATGAATGTCAGCGGGATATTGACTTGGATCTCTCTTGGCGTGAATTTCGCGTTCCATGGCCTCGCGCATGGCGGCCTGCACCTCGTCGGGCTCGCGGCCGGCCAGATGCAGATTGATGTCCGGCGAGTATTCGTGGTATTGCCCGTCGGCGTGCCAGGAGAAACAGGTGAGCTGAAGCAGTTCGCGGCGAACGCGGCGAATCGAAGGGGCGTCGGCCAGTTTGGCGACCCGCTCGCGCAGATCAAGCGGATCGGTCGGTTTGCGCAGGCTGTCGTTGACGCCCGCGCACATGGCCTGGTACTCAAGTTCGTTATCCAGCGAAGCGCAATAAAGGATGATCGGCGTGCGGGCGTGATCGGGCTGCTGGCGCAGGGCCCGCGCCAGTTCAAGGCCGGTGCCGTCGGGCAGTTCGTGATCGAGAATGAAAAAGTTGACCGGTCCTTCGCGGCCCGGCCTGGCGAGAATCCGCCGTGCCTCGGTGATCGACTCGGCCGTGTGAATGTAGGCGATCGAATCCAGTGCCCGCTGCAGCAGCCGATGGGCTGTGCGACTCTTGTCCACGTAGAGCAGGCGGATTTCGTCCAGCGCCATGACGCCTCCGGCCGCTCGGGCTGGCGCGCGGGCGGACCGCGCGCTTGACGACCTGATGGACCCATCGGCCCGATGGCGGCGGTCCTTTATTCAGCGGTCGGACGGGTGGGCAGTTATCGGCCGGGGAGCACCACGACGGGGGATTTGCCCGCCCAGCCGCGAACGACTCTAATGGCCCAACCTCAGACGAACATCGAATCCCTTGTTCGGAGTTGCTGTGATGTCCCCCACCGCCACGCGAGTGACGCGTTATGCCCTTGTTGGAGCCGGCGGCCGGGCGCCGATGTTCCTCGACCCGATCGCCAAGACCTACAGACACTGCGCCCAGGTCGTGGGTCTGTGCGACACCAACGCGGCCCGGGCCGCCTGCCACCAGCAGCGCCTGGTCGACAAGTTCGGCTACGAATGCGTGCCGACGTTCGCGGCCGATCAATTCGACCGCATGGTCCAGCAGACCCGGCCTGATGTGGTCATCGTCTGCACCATCGACGCCTTCCATCACCAGTACATCATCCGCGCGATGGAGCTGGGCTGCGACGCGATCACGGAAAAGCCGATGACCATCGACGACGCCAGGTGCCGCGCCATCTGGGACGCCATCGCGCGCACCGGCCGCAAGGTGCGCGTCACGTTCAACTACCGCTACGGCCCGGGACCGTCGCTGGTGAAGAAGCTGCTGCTCGACGGGGTGGTCGGCGAGGTCGTCCACGTCGACATGGAGTACATGCTCAACACCAGCCACGGCGCGGACTATTTCCGGCGCTGGCATCGGGAGAAGGCGATGTCCGGCGGCCTGATGGTGCACAAGGCGACGCACCATTTCGACCTGGTGAACTGGTGGATCGATGCCGTGCCGGATGAAGTCTTCGGTTTCGGCCGGCTGGCGTTCTACGGGCCGGAGAACGCGAAGAAGCGCGGCATCGCTGTCGAATACGACCACTACACCGAAGCGGCCCAGCAGGGCAAGACCCAGGGCGATCCGTTCGCCCTGAATCTCGCGAAGATGGACGACGGCCGCAAGCTCTACTGGGAAGCCAGGGACGTGGACGGCTACCGGCGCGACCGCAACGTCTTCGCCGGGCAGTTCGATGCCGAAGACACCATGTCCGCGCTGGTGCGCTACCGCACGGGCGCGGTGCTCAATTATTCGCTCAACGCCTACCTGCCGCGCGAGGGCTACCACATTGCGTTCAATGGCACCAAAGGCCGGCTCGAATACCGCGAGGAGCACGGCACGCACCTGATCGCCGGCCAGGGCAGCGACGAACTGGGCGAGGAGATGAAGTGGGAAAGCCAGTGCATCGTGCATCCGATGTTCGGCAAGGCGTGCAAGGTGCCGATCCCCGAGGCCGCAGGAGGCCACGGCGGCGGCGACCCGCTGCTTCAGGAACAGATTTTCTCACCCGACGCCCCGCCTGATGTGCTGGGCCTGAGCGCCTACCACGGACAGGGGTCGGCATCGATTCTTGTGGGCGTCGCGGCCAACAAATCCTTCGCCACCGGCCAGCCCGTGAAGATCGCCGACTTGTGCCCGCAACTGGGCCCTGCGGTGCATCTGCACGAACTGCCGTAACGACGATCGCCGCTGGATGATCGACGTACGAACGGGCAAGAGCGCGGCGCGCTCAGCCTTTCTCATCGGCGCCGGTCTGCCGTTTGGCGTCCTGCTTGGCGATGAGCTTCTTCACGCGGGCCTGGTCCTTGGCGAAGGCGGGCGAACGGGCCCCGCGCAGCAGGCCGGTGTTGGGATTGTTGAACGTCGTGACGTTGGCCATGACAGCCACGTCGCGCTCGGCCTTGCCCTCGGACGCCGCGCTGCCGATGGCGTGAATCCCGGCCGCCACCGCCATCGCAATGATGTTCGATTGACCGGCGGATGAGCTGTATTGAGCTCGACCTTCCCATGCCCAGAGGGTCTGTCCGGTCCTGGTGTCCACCAGCTTGTAGTCGAGCGTCACGATGGTGCTCGAGTCGATCACGATGTACGTCGTGGTCCACTCACGGATGGTGATGTACATCACGGCATCGGGGCCGATGATCTCGTCGATTTTCACCAGCGAGACCGAATGCATGTCGCCGGGCGTGGGTACGCCGTTGTCCTTGAACAGCCGATCGACGACCGTCACCGGGTAGACGTAATAACCGCACTCGGCCAGCGGTTCGGTGATCGAGGAGAGAAAGGCATCGGACGCGCGGACGTTGGCGCTGTTGTTGATCGGCGGCAGGACGAGGATGGATCGCGGCTGATGTTCGACGAACGCGCGATAGTCCATCTTCGACGTGGTGCAGCCGACCAGGAGGAGGCCGCAGACGATCAGAACCAGGCCGCTCATTCGGTTTCTCATGGCATCCTCGCCAGCAGGCCGTCGATGAAAGTAGCCGATTCCGGATAGAGCCTCTTCTCGGCTTCGAAGGACTGGCGGGCGCTGACGCTGTCGCCCTGCAGGGCGTAGAGGTAACCCAGGTGGGCGTACTTGCCCGGCGGGACACGCGAAAGTGTGCCGGCCTTGGCCCGCGTTTCGGTTTGGTGGATTTCCTTGGCCAGCACGTCGATCTGCTTGCCGACATCCGCGCCATTCTCTGCTGGCTGGGCATAGGTCAACCATACGCTCTGCTGGTAGCTGCCCCAGTCATAGAGCGTGGTCTGGCAGCCAGCGGCCGTCATGACGATGCCCGCCAGCACCCCGGCCCCGAGCCCTCGGGCCGCCCCTTTCATTCGCCGGTCGGCTTCCATAGTCCCTGCTCCAAGCCCTCGACCAGGCGGTTGACGACTTCGATCATGGCCAGATTCAACACCTTGTCGGTCAGCGTGGCGTCGTAGCCGGCCTCCGACCCGAAGCCCAGCACGTGGGCGTTCTTCAGATCGAACTCGCCAGCGCCCTGCACGGCATAGACCACCTGCCCGGTCCGCACGTCTACGGCATTGACGGTGACCTTGGCGTAGGCGGTCTGCGTGCGTGAACGTCCCAGGATGCCGCCCATGCCCGCCGTACCGGTCTCGCGCCGGCCGAACTCCGTCACCGCGCCGGTCAACACGACCTGCGCTCCGGTGAGCGCCTGCGCTTCGCCGGCAATCTGCGCCTCGTTGGCCAGCTCGTCCATGTTCAGGCGATCGACGGCCACGAAACGGTTGCTCATCGCGACGTGGGCGATCAGGTTCGTCTTGGCCTGCATGCCCAAGCGATCGGTGCCGTCCGAAAAGATGCCGTTCATGTACGGGCTGCGGTTCTCGAACTTGCCCACGGCCACGCGGTAACGCGGGCCGCTGTACGGCGTGTTCTTGACGGCCACGGCATCGGGCGTCAGGGCGGCATGGCGTTCCTTGGGTGGCTGACAGCCGGGCTGGACAGCCAGCAGCATCAACATCGTGACGAGGTGGAGGTGAAGGGTATGAACGCGCCTCATAATGGTCCTCCTGAACACGCACGACGTGGCCGGCGCCTGGGCGCGAGTAACACGCCCGGCAATGGATTATCATTCTATGTTCAGACTCGCCAGTCGCAACTGTATCCGCAAGACTTGCCCGGACCTCTAGCGGATGCATGGGTAGTGCCAGCGGACCCCGATTCTTAAGCTGTGATCTTTCAAGGATCTGCCGATGTCGAAGCCATCCCGCCGCGTCGCGCTGTCGTTGCTGGCCCACCCGGATGACGCGGAAATCCTCTGCGGGGGCACGCTCATCCGTCTGGCCGACGCCGGCTGGGAGATTCACATCGCCACAGCCACGCCCGGCGACTGCGGCACGATGACCCAGTCGCCCCAGGCCATCATGGCCCGCCGCGGGGAGGAAGCGAAAACCGCGGCCGCGATGATCGGCGCCACGTACCACTGCCTCGACGAACGCGACGCCCTGGTGGTCTACGACAAACCGACGCTCCGCAAGGCCATCGACCTGTTCCGCACCATCGCTCCGTCGCTGGTCTTCACCCACGCCCCGCGCGACTACATGATGGACCACGAGCAGGTGAGCATGCTCGCTCGCGGCGCGAGCTTCATCCACGGCGCGCCCAATGCCTCGACCCTGCCGCGCCACCCCGAGTCGTGCGTGCCGCACCTGTACTACTGCGACCCCATCGAGGGCGTCGATCCGCTGGGCCATCCCGTGACGCCGACGACGTACGTGGACATCACCGGCCAGCTCGAGCGCAAGGCGGCGATGCTCGCGGCCCACGCTTCGCAGCGCGACTGGCTGCGCGACCATCACGGCATGGACGAATACATCGAGGCGATGAAGCGTCACGGCCGCCACCGCGGCGGCGAATGCGGCGCCGCATATGCCGAGGCGTTCGTGCAGCACCGCGGTCACGCCTACCCGGCCGATGACCTGCTCGCGGCACTGTTCGGCCGCGTGATTGCTTGAAGTCTGGATTGAGAGGATATAACCCATGCCCCGACGCCTGAGCAAAGTCGCCCCCGACTGGTGGGACTACACGACCCTCGACGACGAACTGCTGGACGAGGCGGCCCGTCTGACGGCCGACGACTTGCCGCGCCTGGCGCGCGACGGCTTCGAGGTGCGGATGTACGACACCCTCGAGTCGTTCTACCTGGCCGAGGCGCTGGAATACATCGAGGCATGGCGCGCCGCCACGCCCGAGCGGCCCACGGGCATCTGCGGCCCGATCGGCCCGACCGAGCAACTGCCCCTGGTCGCCCAGCTCGTCAACACCCTGGAGCTTGACCTGCGCCACGCCCACTTCTGGGGCATGGACGAGTGGACGGAGAATCGCCGACCCGTGCCCGTCGATCACCCGCTGAGCTTCGCCCGCGCCGACATGGAATTGTGCTTCAACCGCATCCGCCCCGACCTGCGCATGACCGCGGCCAACATCCACTTCCCCACCGGCGACCTGGCGGCCTACTCGGCCACCTATGACAGGGTGACGTGCCTTGTGATGCAGGGCGGCCAGGGTGAGGTCAAGCACTGGGCCTTCAACGATCCACCTCGGCGCGAGGGCCGGTGGAAGGACCAGCCGCCCCCGCCCAGTGAATACCGCAAGCTGGCCGCCCGCGTCACCGACCTGCACCCGATGACGATCATCCAGAACGCCCGCACCAGCGGCGGCGGACAGGTCACCCTCGTGCCGCAACAGGCCGCGACAGTCGGTCCGGTCGAGACGTGGAAAGCAGAGCGCGTGAGCATCTGGCAGGCCGGCATGCACGACAACCCCTTCGGCATGCGCCTGACCACGCTCATGATCAGCAGGGGCATCGCCGACAGCAGCGTGCCCATGTCCCTGCTGGCCGACCATCCGAACGTCCGCTTCAGCTTCTATCGCCCCGGCCTCGGCGTCTGCGCGGCCGAGATGCACTGACCGCCCTGACGACCGACGATCCATCAGAGCCGGCTTCCGCGGGCCGCTTTACGCCGGGATGGGGTGTAGCCAGCATCGTCGCGCCAGAAACCGGCGACGCGGCGTGCCGCCGGTCAGAAACCCAGCCGCAGCGTCAGCACATCGAACGGCCGCAGCGTCAGCGTGATGCGAGAACCGTGATGTTCCAGCGCCGCGGCGGCGGGATCGCGGCCGGCGCGCCGCGCCGACTCGGCGGTCCACGGCCGCTCCAGCAGATCGACCAGCTCGACGCGCGCCGGCGCGGGGTCGAACGTCAGCGTCGCCCGCGCCCGCCCGCCGTGCGATTCATACACGCGCACGATCACGTCTTCACCGCCACTCCCGCCGTCTTCTGCGGGCTTGAGCGTGTCGATCACCACGGCCGGATGGTCGCTGACCACGCGCCGCGACGTGCGCGGCAACGGGCCGGCGTGCGCCTGCACGTCATAGGCCAGCACGGGATTGTTCAGCTCGGCAGCGCGACGGATCACCTCGGCGTCCTGCAACGAGCCGGCATGCGGCAGCAGGGCGTAGGTGAACACGTGCTCGCCGCGGTCGGCCGTACCGTTGGGCGCCTGCGGACTCATCAGGCACGTCAGGCGGATCTGCCCATCGCGGATGTCGTGGCCGTACTTGCAGTCGTTGAGCAGAGCCAGTCCATAGCCGTGCTCCGACAGATCGACCCAGCGATGGGCGCAGACCTCGAACTTGGCGAAGTCCCACGAGGTGTTGCGATGCGTCGGCCGATGCAGGTGGCCGAACTGAATCTCGCACGCCGCGGCCCGTGCCCGGATGTCCGTCGGGAACGCGGCCTTGAGCAGCGTGTGATGGTCGTACCATTCCGCCCGCGTCTCGAAGTCGATGCGCGGGTGGTCGCGGTAGAGAGCGATGCGCTGCGTGATCGTGCTGGCCGGACCCTTACCGATCAGCGGCATGGTCCAGTGCAGTTCGACGGCCACGCGGGCCGGCACGGTCTCGACCACATGCAGCGACGCCAACGCCGGCCCGGGCAGCGGATGATCCTCATAGAAGTGGTCGATGTCCCAGGCCTCGAACGACAGCGAACGATCCTCGAACACCTGCCAGGCGTTGCCCGGGCGCTCGGTGGTGAACACATCACGGCCGTTTCGCTTGTCGCGCAGCAGACCGATGCGGCCCCGCTCGTCGAGGCGCAGCAGCCAGTGCTCGTTCTCCAGTTCCCGGCCGTCGTCGCTGACGCGCAGCATGCCGGGCGCATCGTCATCCTGTCCCGCGTCGATGACGGTCCATCCCCCGGCCGGCACGGTCACGCCGTCGCGCCACGAGCCGTCGGGCAGACGCACCGGATCGGACCGGTCCCACGAGAGGGTATTGAACAGGACTACGGGTCTGGCCAGGCCTGCCGTATCCACGCGCTCGGCGATGGTTTGGGCGGCCGCGGCGGTCATGTCCTCGGCCGAGTCCGCCAGCGCCGCCATCATCGCCCGCACCTCGTCATACACCCCGCGCACCGACGAGCCGGGCAGCACGTCGTGAAACTCGACGAACAGCAGGTCGCGCCACATCGCGTCGAGGTTCGCCTTGTCCAGCGTGAATCCCAGCGGCCGGGCGAGCACGCTGAGCCATTCGAGATTGTGCAGGCGAATTTCGTTCTTGCGGTGGATGCGCTTCAGCCACGCCTGACTGGTGTAGGTGCCGCGGTGATACTCGAGATACAACTCGCCGTCCCACACCGGCAGCGCGTCGGCCTGCCGGGCGATGTCCCGCAGCAGTTCACCAGCCTTCTGGAAGCGCACCGTCGGCAGGCCGACCTTCGCGCCCCAGTCGCGCATCCGCCGGCCGGTTTCGATCATCTCCGTCGTCGGTCCGCCGCCGCCGTCGCCCCAGCCGAAGGTCAGCAGCGGCTCGATGAGTCGATCTTTCTGGCGGTATTCCGTCCATGTCTTCTCGACGTCCTCGACCGTCAGCATCGCGTTGTAGGTCAGCCATTGGCCGCTGGGTGTGGTGATGAAGTGTGTGGCCACCTCGCTGCCGTCCAGCCCGCGCCAGCGGAACGTGTCGTGCGGAAAGCGGTTGAACTGGCTCCAACTGATCTTGCTGGTCACGAAGCCGTCCACGCCCGCCAGGCGCAGCAGTTGCGGCAAGGCGGCCGAGTAGCCGAACACATCGGGCAGCCAGAGCATGCGGCTGTCGAGGCCGAACTTCTCCTGGAAATACCGCTTGCCGTAGAGTAGCTGACGCACCAGCGATTCGCCGGCCGGCATGTTGGTGTCCATTTCGACCCACGTCGCGCCATCAGCCTCCCACCGCCCGGCCGCCACCTGAGCCTTGATCTGCTCGAACAGGTCCGGCGTGTCGCGCTCGACCCACGCATAGGCCTGCGGGCTGGACTGCTGGAACACCCAGCCGTCATATTCGCGCAGCAGCGCGAGCTGCGTAGCGAAGGTGCGAGCGCACTTGTGGTGCGTCTGGCCGATCTCCCACAACCACGCCAGGTCGATGTGCGCGTGCCCGGTGCAGACGACCGTCGGCACATCGTGCTCAGCCTTCAACTGCGCCAGGTGTTCATCCAGCACGCGCTGGGCAGCAGGCACGGAGGCGTAGAACGTCTCATGCCCGGGGTCGCGTTTCCATGCGGCTGGAAAACTGCTGCGCGTGTGCTCGGTGAAGTTGAGCGTTTTGAGCGTCGCGTCCAGTCCACGCAGCAGCTTCTCACGCACCGGCGAACCGGCGTCGAGCCGGTCCACCACATCCAGCAGGACGCGCAGGTCGTGGTACAGCCTGTCGGTCTCCGCGTCGCGCCATTGCACGTTGAAGGCCCCCAGGCGATGGCGGCAGTCGCAGCGGGCCGCGAAGAACACCGCGCGGATGTCGTGCGTATGCCCCGGCTGGAAGGGGAAGCGGATGGCGCGGTGCTGCTGGTCGATGGCACCGGCCGGCTGGCCGTCGATGAACACCTGCCCTTCCGGGCCGGCCGGATAGTCGTCGTTCTCGCTGTTACCCAGGTAGCGCGCTTCGTGGCTGACGTGCAGTTCGAGCATGTGCCGTGGCCAGTGCGCGGGAACAACCGCCTTGGCGCGGAACCACGCCCACTGCTGCTTGCCGCCCCACTCCCCGCCGGGTCCGATCGGCCGCCAGGTATGCGCGCGGTCATCAGGCGGAGCATCAAAGCAAGGTTCGGCCGGGTCGAACACCCTCAGATCGTCCACCGCGATGGTGGCCCGCAGGTGCATGGTCTGGAAGAAGCTGAAGTATTTGCGCAGCTTGGGAACGCGCAGTTGCAGGTGGGTGGTCATCGTCACGGCTCCGGCCAGGGGAGGGATGCGTAACCCTGGGCCGGGTAATCTAGCCGATGGCGGGCGTGGGGTGAGGCACAGGCCCGGCCGCGGCCGGAAGAATCGCCTCCTTGCAGGCCGCAGACCCGGGCGGCCTGGATTGGCGGTGGAACGCTGGAGTCCTTGACTTGCCCGGTCACCCAGGGACACAGGGCAGGCGGGATATAATCGCCCAGGTCGAGGCACGTTCACCCTGTCTGCGCGAGAGTCCCATCATGGTCCACGAAGAACCGGTGCTGACCGAAGGCCCGCGCTACAACGTCGAGCCGGCCAAGCAGCGCATCAGGTGGTATCGTTGCCCCGTACCCCGCGAGGAGTTGCGAAAGCTCAACGAGCGCAGCAACCTACTGGGTTTCGCGCAGACGCTGGGCTTCCTGGCTGTGCTGGCCGCGGGCGCGGGGGCGGCGATCTACTCCTGCTTCCACTGGCCCTGGTATGTCACGGCGCTGCTGGTCTTTCTCAACGGCCACACGTGGCACTTCATTATCAACGGCTTTCACGAGCTGGTGCACCTTTCGGTTTTCCGCACGCGCTGGCTCAACACCTTCTTCCTGCGCATCTTCTCGTTCCTGGGCTGGCATAACCACCACTGGTTCTGGGCCAGCCACACCGAGCATCACAAATACACACTGCACCCGCCCGACGATCTGGAAGTGCTTCTGCCAGCCCGATATTCACTGCGCTGGGTGCTGAAAACAGGCCTCGTGAATGTGCGCTACCCCTGGCAGGTGGTGCGCGACCAGGCGCGCCTGGCGATGGGGCGCATCAACCTCGATGACCCGTGGACAGCCGCGCTGTTTCCGCAGACCGATCCGCAGCGCCGCCGCCAGCTCATCCACTGGGCCCGCATTCTGCTGATCGGCCACGGCCTGATCGCCGCCCTTACCGCCGCGTGGTGGGCAGCCGGGTGGTGGATCGTGCTGCTGGTGGTGACGTTTCCGATGACCTTCGGCGGGTGGCTGCACTTCCTGTGCAACTCCACGCAGCACGCCGGCCTGTCGGAACGCACGCCCGACTACCGCCTCTGCTGCCGCACCATTCATCTCAACCCGCTGCTGCGGTTCCTCTACTGGCACATGAACTACCACACCGAGCACCACATGTACGCGGCCGTGCCGTGCTACAACCTCGGGAAGCTCCACCGCCTGATCCGCCACGACATGCCGCACTGCCCCCGCGGCCTGATCGAGACGTGGACGCAGATCGTCCGCATCATCAAACGCCAGAACCGCGAGCCAGACTGGTGCTACGTGCCCGAACTGCCCGGCAGCGCGCAGACCGTGCATGCCGATGCATGATTGACACCCGTGCGACACTACGGCCCGAGACAAGCCCTGGCCGCTATCGGCAATACCGCCTGCCCCCCTTCCAAGGCCCCTTAACTGTCATCGCGCCGCAATGGACTTGTATGCCCGCATCAGGTTTGGCCCGACTTTTCGATGGGGCTGTTCGTGACCGACGCCTACCAGGCCAGATCCTTCAGTTTGTCGAGCATGGTCGACGTGGAAGGAATGGTCAGTTCTCCTTCCCTGCTCATCGGCACGCGCATATCGCCCAGGAGCGGAGTGTTGACCGACAGGCCCAGGTCGGCCTTGTAGGGAATCGACGCGCCCGGCCGAGCGCCTTTGACAACGTTCACCAGGTCCATGTAGTTGATCCGCACCGGCACGCCGATCGTCTTGCTGCCGCCGGCGGGCACCGTGCCCTGCACGTCGGCCCGGCCGGTCAGGAACGTCTGGCCGGCGCTGGACAGCACGTAGTCCAGGTTGGTCAGCGGCAGGGCGGCGGTGTATGGATTGTCCACCTGCACGTCGAAGAGCATGGTGGCCTCGCGGAGGCTGGCCTCCTGCAGCTTCACGCCTGTGATGGCGGCGCTGGGCCTCTGCACCAGGCCGCAACCTCCCGAGCCGGCCGCGACCACCAGCGCGATCGCCGCGAGCACGCATCGCTGGGCACCTCGAAAGCTCATGGCTTGATCCTTTGTGTGGTGTCACTACCCCTCGGCCGCGCCGCGGCCCCGCCACGCGGCGGGCGGGGGCCGAACCGTCGACGTCTGATTGTAGGCCACCGCCAACCCGCCGCGCCATGGGATGCCCCCGAGGAACGCACGCGGCCGCGTCATGGGCTCACGGGACGGCGACGTAGCGCCCGATGGCGGCGTGGATCGCCTCGCCGATGTGAGTCATGGTATGCGGCGCCGCATTCGCGTCGGCTGACTGGGTCAGCAGGTCCGTCATCACCTGGCCGAGTCGTTGCCCGTCGATCTGTGCAGCGAGACTGATGCGGCCGGGCCGCTGCAACACGACGTCCCACGCGGCGCGCACCTGCTGCCAGAAGGCATGCGTGCGCTGCCAGTAGACGCGGGCGGCGGCCAGGTCGAGATCGTCGACCCGTTCATACACATTCAAGCCCGACTCGTGGGCGAGAATGCCCGCGGGGCGGCCGGCGCCATCGAGGACGAGCTTCTGGTTGTCCTGCTCATGCACCCAGCCGGTGGGCGTGATCGTGTGGCGGTTGCGAGCCTGCAGCACATGGTAGTCGTCGCGTGTGGTGTGCTCGCGTCGTGGCAAGGGGCGCCAGGTCGTCTGCGACTCCCAGGTGGACGACGCTCCCAGGTGGACCCAGCGGCCGACGGCCGCATAGCGCGGCGAGTCGTCCACCTGATAAACCGCCTGCGTCCATGTGCCCGTCACCTCGGCGGGGTTGAGTTGCACCGTCTCCCAGATGCGCCGGCCGCGGAATTCGGTCAGCGTGCGGCTTTCGTAGGTCCAATCCTGTCGCCAGTGCTTGACGACCCGCGGCTGTCCGCCATCCTCGCCCGGAGCCACGAGAATATGCTGCAGGCTGATGAAGTCGCCCCGATCGGCGATCACCTCGATCAGCTCCGTGGCGTCCGATCGGTGCGGCTCGTGCAGCGTATAACCCGGCTCGCGCGCGACCGTTTCATGGAATTGGAAGGTCACGCGGTATTCGCCGGCCATGGCCAGGATGGCGCGACGATCCTGCTCAAACTTTGCAGCGGAGGTTGAGTCGGCCGCGCGGCAGGCCGGCTCGGCGCCGGCGAGGGTTGTCGACGTCAGGGTTGCGAACAGAAGAGCCAGGAGGGCCATCGAAAGGTTCCTTTCAATTGATGAGCGATGCGACGATCGTTCCATTCGGGTCTGGGTAAACAGGCAACGCGCCCGGCGCCGGGCGTGAATCAAGGGGTGAAGTCGTAGTCGGGCCGATCGGCGTGGTTGGCCCAGAGTCGCATGTTCCGCAACTCGTCGGGCGGCAGGGCGGCCACGTGGCCATCGAAGAATCCGGTGACGGCGCCGCGGCCCCAGCGGCCGCGCGGCAGGCCAGCGATCTGACCACGCATCAAGGGCTGCATCTGACCGTCATGTACATGCCAGCGATGGCCGTTGGCCCAAGGCGGCGTCACGAAGTGCAGGCCGGCGTCGCCGTCACCGAACGGCCCACCGAACGCCTGGCTTTCGGCGAAGACGATCAGTTCCGATGGTCGGCGCACTTCGTTGGTGTGGAAGACCACGTGCTGCCCGCGGTTGGGTTTCACCACACCTTGCACCGTGACGAAACCGCGGAACGGGCCGTCGCCGTGACCTCCCACGTAGATCGAGTTGATGCCGAACGTCGGCGACAGGCTCAGCGTGTAGGCCTTGAGCATCGCCTCGTGTTCGCTGTCGACCGGTTGGGGCAAGGGGGGCGGATCGCCGTGGCAGTAGAGGATCGCCCACAAGTCGGCGACGTAAGGCGCCAGCCGCCAGGGATAGCGATCCGCCACGGGCAGGCCGAACACGTGGCCGGATGACGCGCGCACCGTCACGGCTTCGCCGCCGACGGTGGCGGGCGTGTAACCATACAGCACCGCGCCGCCATGATCGAGCTGGTAAATGGTGTAGCCACTGAGCATCGCGCGCAGGCCGGTCTGAGCCCGTGTCTGCCGGGCCGCGGCTTTCGCATGTCCGAGGGCTGGCAGAAGGATGCCTAGCAGCGTGCCTGTGATGGCAATGACCGTCAGCAGTTCAATCAAGGTGAATCCGCGTGTCGATAGCCCGGATCGGCGTGTCATGGCTGTCGCCTCGCTGAGGGGGTGTGTTGATAAAGGCAATATGCTGGTGAACGCATCGCGTCGAAAGGGCGCTGCGGAACGCCGCCTCGCGTAAGACGAGCGTCCCGGCGGCGAACCCCCCACCCGCATTCACGCCCGCTTACACGTCGCGGCCGCGCCGGCGCAGCCACGCGGCCGTTCCCGCCGCCAGCAGCGCCGACGACGCCGGCTCGGGAATCGCCGTCGTATACGTATCGATCACTATGTTGTCCTGGCTCATGGAACTTTCCGCGCCCAGCCAGGCCAGCGTGTTAAACGCCGCGCTGCCGTCGGCCGTGAAATGGAAATAGTGGTCGACCTGCGCGCCGCCGAAACCGCCCAGCGCCATGCGGTCCAGTTCCGCATAAACGTAATCGTCCAAAGTGCTGACCGAGACGCCGTCGAGGGTCAGCGACGCGATGTCCAGCTCGCTGCCGAGCGTGCGAAGCTGGACTGCAAAGCTGGTTTGATACGCGCCTCCCAGGTTGAAGGCCGGCACCGTCACCTGCATGGCCAGAATGTTGGCGGGGGAATAGATGTTGCCGCCGCTGGTGACAAAGCTGCCGCCGGAGGCATCGAGCGCCTCGGCCGCCCCGTTGGGGTTCACCTCTGCGACATCCGGCTCATTGGCGGCATCGGGCCAGGTGAACACGTTCCATTGCTGGTAGGTGGTCAGCTCGGCGGCGGCCTGGACTTCGTCGGACGGACGATTCCAGGTGGGATTGATAAACGCGGCATGTGCGCAGGTGCCCACGAGAGCCGCGACACAGGCGGCCGAGAACGAGATTCGGTTCATGGCGAAAATCCTCCAGCATCCGCGTGACCTGGCCGCGAGACCGCGGTCATTGGGAGACAGACCAAGACCACGGTTGACCGCGGGGCTGCGGATGCCGGAGAATGCCCAACGGCGACCCATGGTCGTCACACGGGCGGTCGATCGAGGTTTGCCTGCCGAGGTCGACCGCCCTCTGTTTGCGCGGCAATCATTGAGACTGCATCACAACGATGGGCAGACTAGCGGGAACGGTTGGGCATGTCAATGACCTTGAGACTCAGTCTCATTTATGTCGGTCAAGTCTCTCGCCTCGTCGCAGGCGATGCGGCTGAAGTGCGTGGAGAGCTGTGGATGCTATAATCGACTGCTTACGTCGTGGATTAGCCTCGGCGACGCTACGGCCCATCCACCCTCGACGTGGCGCCGACACCCCGGCAGACGCGCGCCGCCCGTGCGGAAGCTCAGTCTCAAAAAAGGTCGCATCATGGCCACCAGCTTCGGCGCCTTGTGCACCGACTTCTACATCAATCAGAAGCTTGCCGTGAAGATGGACCTGCCTTACGAACGGGAGACCATTCTTCACCTGTTCGAGCGGGTGCGCAAGAGCGTGCCGGGGATGGATCGCTTCCGCCGCTATGACAACGAGTTAGCCCTCGAAAGCAGCCGGCGTGAAGCCGAGTACCGCTGGCTGGCGCTGCGGCAGAACTCGGTGCGCACTGGCCACGTGAACCCTCAGTCCATGAAGACGGCCTATGGCTACCACAGCCTGCTGCTGGAGCTGGTGCCTTACCACCTGAGCGTCAGCCCGCTGGATGTGGACTACATCGACCTACTGCTGGGCTTCGACCTCGAATGCATGGACAACCATGACGAAGTGGTGTTCGAGGCGCTGTACGGCAACTCGCCGCTGCGTGAGCTGGCGTCGATCGAACGCTATCCGCGCACGAAGGCGATCGACGTTCAGCCGGTGTTCGGCCTGTCGCTGGAGGAACGGGGCGATCTGCAGGCGTTCTTCGAGGTCAAGACCCGGCCGCGCAACCGTCGCGGGCACGTCAGCCGCGGCCGCGAGGAGCCGATCAGCGTCATGCTTACGGTCCGTCAGTATGGTCCTGGACCGGCCGGCGCCGAGATCAAGGACATGCTGCCCACGCTGGCCGAGCATGCCGAGCGTCTGGCGGCCGAGAAGCTCGTGCCCGACGTGCTCACGCCCATCGCCCGGCAGATCGCGTCCAGCAACGCCTGACCGCGACCCGATCAAAAGGTGTCAGGATGAGTTGTTTAACCAACCCGACATCTTTGTTTCGCCATGGCCGCACAGCCGCGCAACATCGTGTTCGTCATCTGTCACGACCTGGGACGTGAACTGGGCTGCTACGGGCGCGGTGTGCATTCGCCGAATCTTGACCGCTTCGCGGCCGAGGGAACGCGCTTCAATGCCGCGTTCACGAATTCGCCCTGTTGCAGTCCCTCACGTGGGACGATCCAGTCCGGCCGCTACGCCCACCACAACGGTCTGATGGGACTGGTCAATCACGGGTGGTCGATGCCGCTGGCCCAGCGCACCATCGTCGATGAGCTTAACAACGCCGGCATCGAAACCATCCATCTGGGCTTCCAGCACGAGCGGGCCAGTCACGCGCTCAACCGCTACAGCACGCAACTGGAGCCCGACCACCGGGCTGAACACGTCTTCGCCCGGGCGATCGAGCATCTCGAGCAGCGCCGCGACGGGGCTCGGCGGTTCTATCTGAACATCGGCGTCGGCGAGGTGCATGAGTCGAGCTGGAACAGCCGCGACCGTTTCGACCGTGTGAAGCTCTACGAGCCGTTCGCGCCTGGTCTCGAAGACGTGGTCGTTCCACCATGGCTGCCGGATGTCGAGCCGATTCGCCGTGAAATGCGGCTGTTTCGCGGCTGCATCGCATTCATGGACCATCACTTCGCCACGCTCGTGAGCGGGCTCGAGCGACTGGGCCTGTACGAGGACACACTGGTGGTGTTCACGACGGATCACGGCATCAGCGGCGTGCGCGGCAAGTCAACGCTCTACGATGCGGGCACGGAAACCGCGTTGCTGGCGCGCCTGCCCGGTGAACGCGCGGCCGGGACCGTCGTCGACGAACTGGTCCAGTCTGTCGACATCGCTCCGACACTGCTGGACGCCCTGGGGCTGGACGTGCCGGCCGACATGGACGGCCGATCGTTCTGGACCCGGCTGGTGGGCGACGACTATCAGCCCCACAAGATGATCTTCACGGAACGCAACTACCACGGATCGTTCGACCCCATGCGCAGCGTGCGCACGCGGCGCTACCACTACATCCGCAATTTCGATCCCGAAGGCCGATGGCAGTGGCTGTCTTCCGAGGTCGAACGGATCAACAGCGACTATGCGATGTGGTACAACGAACTCTGGCCGCCGCTGACCCGTCCCCGACCGCGCGAAGAACTTTACGACATCACCACCGACCCGTGCGAGATGCGCAATCTGCTGGCCGATGCCCCAGCCGCCGATCCCGCCGTCGCCGCCGCGCACCGCGAGCTGGCCGCCGCCCTCGATCGCTGGATGGTCGACAGCGACGACCCGCTGCTGCGCGGCCCGATCCCCGACCGGCTGCACCCGCATCCCGGCGCGGCCGGGGGATGATGCGGGGCGTGCTCCAGTTGCCAGCCGCCGCCGAGCCGTTACGGTCTGGCACTTCGGATGGATCAACCCCTGTGAGCCTTGCGAGAGGACGCGGCGATGAAACTGAGCTTCACGACTCTGGGCTGCCCCGACTGGACCGTTGACGAGATTCCCGCCAAAGCCAAGGCCGCCGGCCTCGATGCCGTCGAGCTGCGCACCCACGACGATGGCCAGCACCTGTCGCCCAACACCCCGCCCGACCAGGCGGCCGCGCTCGCCCAGCGCTTCCGCGACGCGGGTGTGCCGGTCATCAGCCTCATGGCTTACACACAGTGCGCCCGGCTCAAGCCCGACGAGATCGCCGTCCACCGCGCCCTGGCCGAGAAAGTCATCGCCCTCGCCGGCGCGATGAAGGTTCCGTTCATCCGCACCTTCGGCGGGCCGGTGCCGCAGGACGTCGGCCACGAGAAGGCGGCCCAGCAGGCGGCTGAAAATCTCAAGCCCTGGCTCGACCTTGCGGCGAAGCACAATGTCCGCATCGGCCTGGAGCCGCACGACGCCTGGACACGCACGCAGGACGCCCTGCGCATCTTCGAGAAAGTCGACAACCCACGCTTCGGGTGCGTCTTCGATCTGCTCAACACGTTCAACGCCAATGCCGGCGACTGGCTGAGCGCCTATAAGGCCTACAAGAGCCACATCCTTTACTGCCACGTCAAGGACGACTATCGCGGCGCGGACGGCAAGGACGTGCTGACCATGATCGGAGCCGGCGCTCTGCCCCTGGCCGACATGCTCGCCCGCTTCAAGGCCGATAAATATGACGGCTACTTCAGCCTCGAATGGGAGAAGAAGTGGCACCCCGAGATCGAAGCTCCCGAGCGCGCCCTGCCGCAATACGTCTGGAAGATGAAGCACACCTGGGCCAGCGTCTGATTTCCACGCCTGGTGGTCCGTTACAGACCGGTCGACCGTCACAAACCGGCCTCCTGTCCGCCGGCAAGCGGCTGCGGCGGGTGATCGGCGTCATCCCCCCATCCCGGGACGCCGATAACCCGCTTACGGGTCCGCCACGCGGCGCGGCGTAGAGCTTGCGAGCTCGCGGCCGGCGGACGAAGACCAGCGAGGCGCCCGCAACGGGGACATGGCACCATGGCGATGGCAGGCATCCGTGACATCCGGCTGGCCCGGCGGCATGGCGCGGTGGGGACGGCGCGGCGCAGGCCGCGCGGCGGCTTCACCCTGGCCGAAGTCCTGCTTGTGGTCGTGATCCTCGGCATTCTCGCGGCCGTGGTGATCCCCCAGTTCGGCGACATGATCTCCGACGTGCGCGACCGCGTGCTGGACATCAACAAGTCGCAGATCAACCGAGCCGTCGCCGCCTACTACACCGACCATGGCGCATTCCCCGACGCCAGCCGGTTTCACAAGCAGTTGACGATGGCCTCCGACAAGAAGGGCGAGACCGACGGGCTCACGGAAGAAGGGGCGATCTTCGGCCCGTATCTGCCGGCCATTCCGCCCAACCCCTACACCAACAACAACACCGTCGGCAACGGCGCTCCCGGTTCCAGCGACTGGTTCTACAACGAGCTGACGGGCACCGTCGACTCCAACTATGTCGCCCCCACCCTGTCGGAAGACTCGGTGCAGAACATGCGGACGCTGCTGGCGGCGGCCCGCCAGTATGCGACCGACACCGGCCGGTTCCCCGGCTCGCTCACCGACCTGCAGGGCACGTATCTCTCGGCCGAAAAGTTCCAGAAGGTGATGGCCAACCCCGTCACCGGTGAGAATCCCGGCTACGTGTTCACTGGCGGGGGCATGATGGTCGGCGACATCCCCGACGCCTCCCAGACACCCGTCATGTACGAGTCATGGGGCGGCAGCCCGAACTACTCGGGTGTAATCGGCTACGCCGACGGCCGTGTCAGCATCCCTTGAGTCTGACGGCGGCCGCACCTTTCGCGGCGCGTGGTCCAGCGACGCCAGCGCACCGCCGGCCGCTATGGAATTGCGTGGCGCGCTCGCCCGACATCCCCCCAAAACCGAGACGCCCGCCCTCCAAACGTGGGGCGTATGCGAACATGCGTTTGTGAACTCGATAAACAGCAGCATCCCGTTAATGCGAGCATTCATGCTCGGCGACTCGTGTCGGTTGTGCTCCATGGGCGATGCAGGGCTCGAACCTGCGACCCCATCCTTGTAAGGCACTCAGCCGACTCTGCAATATGCCGTTTCTCTGCGGAAAACAGCATACTTTCTGATTTTGGGAATTGCAATACTATACGTTTTTTGCACTGACAGACACCTAATCCGTATACCGGTATACGCTTGGTCAGAACGACCTTTTTGAGAAGGCGGCGGATCAGTCAAGTACAGCAGCTTTCACTAAGTCGGTTTTGGCGGTGGGGTGGTGCATGCAGGTCGAGGTTGCAAGTGGCCAAGACCGCTTGGTCAGTGTTAGGTCAGAGGCATTTTTCTAAGTCAGCTTTGGTTGTGTTCGGTTCTGTTCTGATTCAGTCTGCGTGCCTTGGTGTCGTTCTGATTCAACTCGCGTGTGTCGTGTGCGCTTGTTCTTGGTCAAGGTGCATGCTCTGCGTGTTCTAATCTACTCAAGGTTGTGGCTGCTGCTGTTCTTCTTCAGCTTGTTGGTGCCAGTTCTTCTTGAGTCTGCACGGTTCAGCCTTTCTTGATGCTCGCGTGCATGTTCACTCGTTCTTGAACCGTGCGATTTCAGTTTCTTTGTGGTCATGCTTGCGCTGTGTTCTTTCACTTCCTCAGTTGCTGGCATTGCGCACGTCTTCGTCTTCGAGTTCTTTGATCTTCGCTTGCAGCCACATCCAGCATGAATTCAGTGCATCGCACAGCACAGCGAACCACCACTGCAGGTTTTCAACAAGTGACGGAGGGTTGAGTTCACGCCGTGCGCATCTCCTAACTGTGCGCAACGCCTGTTCACCTTGTTTGGCCAGTGCCTGTGCAATCGCCCACCCATCCTCTGCGTTCTCAACATCGACAAAGGACCTCATCGCCCTCCTCGCATATTGGTCGACCGTCAAGGCTGTCTTTTCTGTGACGTAAAAATCACCTTTCTCAACTGCCTTCGTGAGCACCACCACTGACTCGCTGAACTGCTGCAATCGCCGCTCGTCTGGTTCGTCCGATAGCTGCCGCGCCAGCAATGATCCTGCTGTCCGAAAATAGGCGATATTCGACTGCAGCGCCTCAATGATCTCGTCGTACGCCTGCGCCTTTCGAGGCCACCACTTCTGCCGAAAGGCACCGTGAACAGTCCACTGCGACACCAGATAGGCGGTCGTCAACGCCGTTAGAAGTGACAAGAGCCAGTCAGGCATGGTGGCGCTCCTCTTGACAAGTCAGTCCTTGCCAAGATCATACCTGCTTCTTCAACAACCGAGGCATTCACCCATGGCATCTCCACCTCTTTGCACGCTCAATTCAGCCACACTGAAGAAACTCGACGTTTTCCAAGATGGTCGCACCACCATCGCCACCGTGACCATGAAATGCAGCGCTGGTCTTGTTCAGTTCACCATCAAGAATCCACGCTCAATCACTGACGGCAAATCGCTGACCAAGACTGATCTGCACAAGCTTCTAGACGAGAAGATCGACGAAATGCAGCTCCTTGCCGGAGTAGTCCGGTGGCAGTGTGGAGACATGCGTGGCGCGATTCGCGGCAATGTGACTATCGCTAAGTGATCTGCTGCCGCGGCCCGATTGATCTCGCTCGGTAGTCTTGGTCAGCCCTGTCCGGGCATCGCATTCAGTAGCGCTCTGCCGTCGGCATTGACCACTGCCGGCGGCCGTATATGGAAAACGCTAGCTGTGGTCTTTGGCTCGACGTGTCCACTCCACAGTCCGCTCCGAACGAGCCACTCGCCCTGAGCCCCCGTCACTCAAGGCGATGTCGCCCGGCTTGCCAGCTTTCGCCGCCTGTCCGTGCGCGTCTGCAGCCAGACAGCGGCTGCGTTCGGCTGATGACTCGCAAGGCGGAACGACGTTCAATGCGGCATTAGCTCAGCAGCCGTCACTTTGAGAGCCTTTGCCAGCGCTTCGATCGTCTCCAACCTCGCGGAACGCTGAGCTCGTTCAATCAAACTGACATGCGTCCGGTGTAGGCCCGCCAAATCGGCCAAGGCCTCCTGCGATAGCCCGCGCTCCTCGCGAAGCTCGCGCACACGCTCACCAAATGCCTTGGCGAAACTCTTGCTCATCAATTCTGATGAGCCTGACACCTCTCAGACGATTGAGCTACAGACAATGCGCAACACTTGATGCCTGGGGATGTCATGCACGGTCTGTGGATTCTTGAGAAGGCGGGGGCGCAAGCAGACCAGTTCATCAAGTTCTGGTCTAGCCGCTACCGCGATGTGAACGAACACTTCTACGACAACGGCATTGAGCGGCCGCTAACCGCAGAGCGCGCCGAATCGTTGTTCTTCTGGAAGGCGGGCAAGCAGTACTGGCGCAAGAGCAAGCCCTTGGTCCAGAAGAACTTCATTTCACGTCTTGATGAATTGGCGTCGTTGCCTAGCGACATCACGCCCGACGAATTCTTACGGCAGTTCGCCACCGGCGGTGCGATCTGGCGCATCTTCTGGCTTCACTGTTGGCAGCCACTTCAATTTCCCATCTATGACCAACATGTTCATCGCGCCATGGCTGTGATCGAGACAGGCCAACCTGAAGAAATCACTGGTTGGAGCGACGGCAGGAAGATCGACGTCTATCTGCGCCGCTACGTCCGGTTTGTCGCGCGTCACTTCGCCGATGCGCCTATCCGGTCAGTTGACCGCGCCCTTTGGACATGCGGGCAGTTTCTCAAGAGTCGGTGGTGCCTAGCCTGAGCACCCCAAACACGTGACGACGCACGCCCCACACGGTGGCTCGACACATGAACCTTGTCGGCGAACATCGCTCGCGTACCCGCACCCAAGTCCCACGCCCCAGACACGTCCATCGGCCTGAGTCGGCAAATCCATGTCTGCGGCTGACATCCGCGATTCCGCCAGATCGACGTGGCTAGTGCACAAGGCGCATCCCTGTCACGATGAGTCGCTTTGCGATAGTTGTTTAAATTTTCCTGTCAATCTTCCAGAAAGCCTTGCGGATCGAGATACTGCAGTAAAATATTTCACACTCGATATTGCTTGGTACAAGTATACGGCTGGCTGCTGCATGTTCTCCGGAGCAGCTGGTGCGCATATCTCGAGCGCCGCCTGTTAGGGCGGAGTCGCCTCGCAAGGAGGTTTTTCATGTCGCGCCCCCGTCGAGTACGCACGGTCTTCTATGGCGATCAAGTCCTTTATCCCAGCGAACTTGAGCTGCTGCACACACCAGCACTTCAGCGCCTATATGACCTCCACCAACTCGGACTAACGGACCGTGTGTTCATTGATGCCTCCCATTCCCGGCTACACCATGTCGTGGGCGTCATGGGCCAAGCCGACAAACTCATAAACGCAATCGCCAATAATCTGAAGCGCGAAGCAGCCGCTGGCACTCGCCAAGCTCTCCAAGTCGGCCCCCTGAACAACATGCGGAGCCTGTCAATTCTCGATCTTGCCAAAAGCGTTGAGCGACATCGTGCTGCAGCTCGCTTGATGGGCCTTTTGCACGACTTGACCCATGCCCCATTTGGCCACACTCTGGAGGACGAGATCGAACTCGTCGACGAGAAACACGACGAGCCTCGACGACAAGCGCATGCATTCTATTGCCTCCTCTGTCAATTAATCGGCTGGCTGGCTGTCGAGAACCCTCCTCCGGCTGGCTCTCCCATCCCCGGCCTACCACCCGATACTGCCGCTAAGCGTCCAATGCCCGGCTTCAAGACACCACTCCTCTACCACCACCTTCCAGACACACTGAGCGCCTATCTATTGCGTCCAGATACCAGCGCACCGCCTCCCGTTAGCGATGTCGTCCCCGTCGCCCATTACCTGCTAACGACAGAGATGCGCCCCCAGCGAGTAGCCCACGACTTTGGCTCCACCGCACTTGCCCAACTCCTTCGCGATCTTCATTTGGCGATGAACACTCTCTTACGTCTGGAGCTACTGCACAAGGATGCCGATCGCGTAAAGAAGGCGCACTTCCCACGGCCAGACCCATATGACTTTGACAACCTAATCGTCCAATCGCTCGCCGCGGCCAATCTTCAACTGAATCCTGATGATCACTTTGACCACCATCGGCACGCATACTTGATCGACATCATCGGCAACACCGTCTGCGCAGACCTTCTCGATTACGCTCAGCGCGACGCACATTTCGCCAATATCAAGACTGCCTATGACCCTGACCGCATCATCGAACACTTTACTTTGGTCGCGATCCATTTTCCCGCGCGCGCCTTCACCGACCCGCCCATTCAACGCACCCCCGATCCATTCACCGGACGAGTTCTTCGTCCAGCCATTGCTCTTTTTACAGACAAGCTACGTACCGATGTCGTTAGCGGCGTCATGGACCTCCTGCACGCTCGCTTTGATCTCTATGAACGCGCTGTCTACCATCCAACAAAGTGCATCGCAGGCTCCATGCTAGGCCGCGCTCTTCAGCTCATCGGACTTGATCTTCTACCTCCACACATGCTCTTCATTGGCGATCACGTGTTTCTCGCTCAGATAGCCGACGCCGCTTGGCATGCGCGCCATCTCTTGACCGATGTCCTTAGGCACTCTGCACCTGATCAGCGCATTACAGATGACACGCTCAAGCGCCTCAGCAGATACCTAGACCATATGCCGTCGACCGGTACAATACAGGTCGTACGGCAGCTTCTACTGCAACACAAGGGCAAGTCACGACTGCACGCCTGTGCAGCTATCGATGGCGGCATGCATCTACTGAACTCGTTGCTCGCGCGCCGCTATCATCGTGTCGTGTTTCGTCTGCGCCCGGACAATACAGTTTGCGAACACCGTCGCTCTCAAGACCACGAGAAGACGTACACAGAGCTGGTCGCCGGCTTCTTTCAGGATGCAAGACATCGCCAGGCGGCTGAAGAAGCCATCGAGCGGGAGGCCGACCTGCCGCCCGGCAGCGTTGTCATTCACTGCCCACGCTACGCGGGCCCTACAAAGCTCACCGAAGTACTCCTGCTCGCGCGCACTGAACATGGCGACGGTGATTGCCAGCAGCTACGCAACGCACGCACCTTACAGGAATCGATCTTTGAGCACCATGTAGAGGCGGTCGCCGCCCTTGAACGCATGTACCAGTCGACATGGCGTCTGCTCGTCAGTATTGGCAGCCCATACTTTTGTCGATGGGATACCATCCAGACGACCATCGCCACGGTCCTTCGCAGGCATATCGTCGATGACAACATCTTCTGGCCGACTGCTCCAGAACTAGCAAACGATCCTACTCTGGTCGCCGAGATGGTACTCGCGACGAAACGAGCAAGTGAAGTCGAGGCGGCTGCTCCCGTGCTATCTACTTCGATGATTTCAGTCGACGAATCTAGACCGCTCACGGCTGACGAACTGGAGTCACTGATCCTATGGTATGGCATCCGTCGCGAGGATCGAATGCGGCTCACGCGCATCATCATTCCACAGTTCCTTCGCCGTGTCACTAACGAGGTGCCTGCAGATCACATACCACGACTTGCACAGATGCTTCTTGCTCGTCAACCGCAGCACGAGTTCTGCTACAACCGCACGAGCGCCGCCGAGATTCAGGAGGGTCTTGACGAGTTGCTCGCCGAGTATCATCGCGAGGCGCACGGTGGATAAGAACCGAACACCCAAATGGCAGAGGCTTCACGAGCGGGCGATGAACTTCGCGCAGGAGGCCTCGGCACATGCTGAGCATACAGACCTACCGCTTCCGCTTCGCCCACTTGCAGACAGTCAACGCGCCACGGTCCGTTTCCAACCTCTATTAGTCGCAGGCCGAATCGCAGTCGTTGACGGCGGGTTTGTAGTCTATATCAGGGCATCAACACGCGAGGTGGACACTCTTCACGCTTGCTTCGATGACCCGCGCGACGGCGGCCGTTCCCTCGATGTTCGGCGGCGCTTCACACTTGCTCATGAGCTGGCGCACAGCTTCTTGTTTGACGATCGCGGACCGGATGACTTGCCACGCAAGCCCGTTGCCGGCACACATGCAAGCGAGCTTGCCGCTCTTGAGCGAGTATGCAATGAGGCGGCGGGTCTTGTGTTGGTGCCGGATCGTCTCGTGAGTAGCTACATTCGTACGAATGCTCTGGACCTGCTTAGCTACGGTGCGGTCCAAGCGCTGCAGGACAAGTTCCGCGTGTCGCCCGACGTCCTTATCATCCGGCTTGCCAAGCTGTTACCGCAACTACATGCTGCCGATCTCATAGAACATGGCGGCATACTGTTGATAGAGCGACGAGCAGACACCACCGCAGTGCAGCACATCGCTCTGACACCCGACGCTTACAGGCTGTTTGAAAGGAAGGGCGGCGCTCTCGATCTGAGCGCGCTTACAACTCAGGTACCACTCGTCGATTCTCAGTCGCATGAATGCAGGATTCCATGTCTCTACAGTACGCGCAGGGCAATCCAAGAGGCGGTGGTGACGGTTGCGTGGCTGTCTCGTACAAACGAACGTGCGCTCGTTACGTTACGTTTGAAAGGGTCTCCACAGCTCGTATAAGACTGCGACTGTCTGCAGGCTGAGGTTGCGACCGTCATCGCGTGTGCAGTAAGTCTTGGAGCTCCGCTACCGATGCGACGATTCGTCCACCGCTCATGCGGACAAAGTATTCTACCTGAAGGTTTACAACTGCGCCTTCGTTGTCGCCAGCCAATCGAAAGTCTGAACGGTAACCGCTAATCTGCTTCCCGACTGCGAACGCATAGCCAATTTCGGCGGCCGTACCGCTGTCGACATCAGCGCCGTCAAGGACGGCGAGTACCGCATCGCATCTGTCAAGGGCCTCGTGATTCCTCTTCGCGATTCGGTTATTCAGCGCCATCCATGCTCGGCGTCGCGCCTCCCCAGGCGGCATTGCGGACACGGTGTCGATCTCTGAGGAGGCCGTAAGCGACCACGGATCCACTACCGTTTGACCACATTCGGCGATAACCGGTATAAGCGTGGAATACAGGAACTGACGGCCGGCCTCTGAGAACCCGAGCGGACCAGCAAGATACAGCGTCATTGGGCGCTCCCACTGTGGATCCATATCCAGTAAGACATGTACATGATGACGACTGTTGATAGCGAGACTCGACCAGCGCGTTGATTATACCGTACTCAATCCGCCCGACACGTCCGGCATAATCCGCTGCCAGCCCACTACTTGCCGCATAACTGCGACGCGCGGTCTCACGGTTTCTTGCACGCTCTCGTCCGGTTCGACAGCCGCCTGCTTGACACCGCCAAGATGAGCCGTACCATCCAATCATTCACCTAACACAAGGTTTCTGCTATGACCGATCAACAACGACCCGCAGCACGTCCTCAGGCCAGCAACAACCAGCAAGGTGGTGGCTCCGGCGGCAGTTCAGGCGGCGGTCAGAACCAGCCTGCTCCGACAAGCAATCCCGGCACCAAAGGCGTACCTCGCGCCAAGTATCGTGCTGCACCGACACAGAACCGCGGCACGTTCAGCGCGAATCGCGACGGCATCACCTCGGTATGAAAAGTCACGAACTGTGGCAGCAATGCGCCGACTACACTAAGGAAGTCAGTGTTGGCACGAGAACGCTCGCTCTAGCAGCAGGCGCGGCGTGTTGGCTTCTTCGTGAGAACGGGCAATTTCCACCACTTATCACGGTATCCCTTTGCCTGCTGATTGCCTTCTTCTGGTTCGACACGATGCAGTATTTCATTTCTGCCTGGGCAATGCGTCTCTTTACGCGCACACAGGAGATCACACGGCACTCCGAGTCCCTGCCAATCGACGGCGACTACGACAAGCCGTGGCATCTTGACACGCCTGCATTCATTTGCTGGAACGCCAAGGTGATCTGTTTCGTTTGGACGTGGATATTCATTGCACTCCACGTCTTAACTTCTCAAGTCTGGTCGTGATCGCAGTTGCGGCATTACTCGCTGCGGCATCTGCGCTTTCGGGCTTGATCGACATCAGTTGCTCGTCTGTGTCAGTCTCATCTCCTCTTGTCTGTCTCATTCGGCAGCATCTTCACCTGCGCATCCACGACCTTCGTTTTCATTTCGTTCTTGAGATCGCCGGTAGCTGCACTTAGATTCACGTGCAACACAGCACGCACTTGAGGCACGCTGTCCGCCTTGGCAGCGCGCAATTCTGCCGAAATCTCCCTGATTTGACGCATCAGGCGGCCAAGATGCAGGTCGGCCTTTTCCAAGGCCTTCTGCGTCGGCAACGACGCTTGGCGTTGAAATCGCTCAAGTGGTATTTCAAAGTCCACGTCGCTGTCCTTCTGCGCCACTTGTCGTGCCTGCCGCTTGGCATAATCTTCGGCGTCTTCGAAAAACATGGCGGTCGTCTCGCGCCTGTAGGCGCGCACACGTCGCAACAGCCAAGTCGCTGAGGCAAGCTCGTTGGTCAGTTCGGCCTCGTAGGTGTCTCTTGGCATCCAGTGCTCAATGATTCCGCTGAGGTGTTCATTCCAGTCTTCTTCAGTCTCGCCAAGGTGACTGAGAATAATCTCTTTGGCATCGAGGCCGTGCTTCACCGCGTTCAGTTTCGCCAGGCGACGACCCGACTGATTCTCTGCTGTCACCAAGGCCGTCTGTGTCGCCTCCACGGCCTGAATCTCCGTCTCGCTCGCCTGATCGTCCTTGAGCTTGAGGCGCTTTCGAGCCTTCTGCGTCGTTGTCATCTCTGATCTCCTATTTCGTTGGCCGATCTCGCCATGAGATTCGGCGTCTCTCATGTTCTGTGAGCAAAAGCCGACCGCGAGGCGGCGAGGCGGTGAGAGGTCCGCACACGCCGTTCTCGCGGCCGGCGAGGTCATCCATCAGCCCACCGTCGGCATCGCCTCCAGCTCTGCGACTGTCGGCACCGGTTCAGGTGCATACCGCCCATGCGCACGCCGACTCATGGCCTCGACATCCTCACCATCAAGGTCCTGACCCTTGGCAAGCTTCGACAGCGCCAGCCGCACGTTCGCGATTACGGTCGATTCGTGCTCGTCCACAGCCCGCAACGCCTTGACGGCGGCAGGCTCGTGAACTTCCCAATACGCAGCCTTGCACTTCTCAAGGTCTTCGTCGTCAATGAGATAAGTCCGCACAATCGGCGGTGCCGTTTGCAGCGCAAGAAGCGCCTCCGGTTCGCCACGCTGTGCCGATGCCAACACCAAGGCCATGCGTGACGCCTTCGATGCGTGACTGCGCAGTAGATCAAGGATCATCTGGTTCTTCTGGTAGAACACCTGCGCACCGACCGCGCCACCTTCAATCGTGACAGGCAACGCCGTCGGCACGGCACGCCGAGCCGCCGCACGATCGCGGTCGATTATCGAAAACTCGGCATCACGAAGCTTTCTGATTTCAAGGACGACAGTGCGTGCGTGTTTGAGAATCTCGTCGCTCTTGAATCGCGCAGCAATGCGCTCGTCGATCGACTTGAAGGCGACTTCGGCGCTTGTCCAAATCTGGTCGAGTTGAGAATTGAGTGAATCCAAGCGACCTGCGTAGCGCTCACGCGCTTCTTCAGTCAAGGTGTCGGCCGTGAGGAATCCACGAGGATGGACTGTCATAATTTGTGAATTGAGTGAAGACATTGGAATATTCCTTCCTTGGAAAGTTGAGTCAGTCAGGGTTGAAAGAACACTCGGTGGACGATCGCTCGGCTACGCCTCGCATCCTGTCCTTGTTGCTTGTCACTTTCAGTTCTGTTGTGTTGATTTCTTGAAACATTGAAATCCAACATGCGTGCGACAAGATCGACAGATCAAGTCGGTGCCCTTGCTCTTGGTATTACTGATTCAGGTGCAGGTGAGGTTGAGGTTGGTGTTGAAGGTGGTGGTGTGGTGAGGAATTGCGCATCTTCTGACATAACCATTGGCCCCGGCACACTTCTCAAAGCAGTGCGCTTATCAAACCAGTCGAACGCTTGGCAAACATCCGCGACGCGCTGCGCTTCGAAAAGAAGGCCACCGTCCTTATCAACGCCTGCGCACGCCCGGCAGATCAAGTGACCACACCGCCGATCGAGCGGTTCAACGTCCTTGGCGCGACCGCGTCCGCGTGCCTGTTTTCCCAAGGCGATCATGTCGACTTCGCGCAGGACAAGTCGCTTTTGCCAAAACTCTGCCGGATCGAATGTCCCAAGGTGTCGCGGATACCGGATGCCAAGTGCCTTGACCTGCGACGTGCCCGACACGCGCCACTCGAGATGCGCGCAAGGTCGGCCGGTTAGTTTCGAAGGCCGATCGCCATACATGGCCAAGTTGTTCGAGCCCCAGCGTTGCGCCGACCAATACGCAGTGCGTCTAAAATCTCGCCGCCGGTGTTTGCCACGCCAGCGTTTGACGAAGCGTGCGCGCAGCCACGTCGTCAAGTTCGCCGCCTCCTCCGGCGTGTCGGCCATGAAGTCCAAGGCGACGTGAAGCGCCTGGACTGTCACGTACCTCTTTTCCTCAAGGTCGGCGACCGCCTTGATCGCTTGCGGCTGCGGCTGGTTTACTAAGACACGCACCGTGCCATGTCCGACACGAGATCGGCGCATCGTGGCACTGCCGCAGTGCGGTCGGATCGACTGCCAGAACTCGTTCGGAGGTTGCTGGTTCATGAGAAACGCCACCGTGTCGACGTAGGCGACGGCGGTTCGAGGTCTTGGGGTCGTACAATGCATGTGCATACCTCACCCGCACGCTCTGATTGGCGTCAACGTGCGGGCTTTTCTTTGGCGATCCTTACGCGATCCCGGCGGCCGCCAGTTCATCCATCGCGGCGAGGTGATCGCGCTGCCGCCGCGCGAGGCGGCGACGTCGTGGCGTCGTCGGTTGGCTCAAGTGTGAGCTGTCGTCGGATTCGCTGTCGGCGCTGCGCACCTGCTCGGTGGCGCTGCGCAGCTCGGCAAAGAATGCTTCCAGCGCCGTCCGGGGAACGTAGATGCGCCTGCCGACGCGCGTGAAATCGAGGAAGACGCGCTTGCCATTTTGCGCGCGAACGCCGTCGGTTACCCAGCGCCAGACAGTAGAGACATGCGGATTCCCCGGCGACGCGGCGGCAACGTCGTTGATCGAAAGGTAATCAGATTTCGCAAGATTACAGGCGCAGACAGATGATGACGACATGCCAAGACCTCCGGGCAGACGAGGATCAAAAACACCCTCGGGGTGCCCGGTGGTCTGCGCCGTTCGCTCGCAGGCCGGTGGCGGTGAAGGCCGACTCGGTCGCACTCAAGTGCTTTGAAACACCGGAGCAGGACACCTTCGCCGCGTTGCCGCCGACATGGCGACCGAACGCATTATGTGCGCCTCTGGCGTTCAACGCAAGACCTGCACCGAGAACTTCATCAACCGACCTCGCGAATCGCTTGCGCCGCTCTGGCGATATCGTTTTCGGCATAGAGCGCGGTCACGTTCGATCCGAATCGATGACCGAGCACGACCTGTGCCGTGTCGAGGCCGAAGTTTTTTCTAAGCTCGGTTGCCGCGTTGTGTCTGAGGCGGTTAGGTGCCCAGCGATGCTCTTTTCGCCAAGCTCGCAGTTCAGCAACACCGTCTTTACCAAGCCGTGCGTACCACTCTTGGTCAGTTTCGAAACGTCGATCATTTTTCCCACGCCCACCTTGTGTCATTTGCCGCGCCAAATGTCTTGGTGGGGGGTAGGCCTTGTCACAGCCTGCCTGAATCGCTCGCGCATAGGAGCTCGCTGTGTAACGACTCGCCGGCCGTCTGCGTGGATTCTTCTTGAGATTCTCACCCGCACGGCTGCCACAAGAAAGCGGCGTTTGACGCTTCGCAGCGCGCACGCGGAAGCGATCGCGTTCGGCTTCAATTGGTGAAAACAGAAACGCGTCCTCGGGTCTTAGCAGAAACGGCCGGATGATGGCCTGAGCTTTCGGACCAAGGAAAACCTTTCGTTCGTGGCCGAAGTGCGCCATTTTGTGATGCGTCGGGGAGTACGTCCAGACTTCTTGAGAAGTGTCCAAGTCCATCGGCCTCATCAAGACAACTTCACCCGGTCGCATGCCGGTCAAAAGTTGTAGCTGAATCATGCCGAAGACCTGGCGAGCGACATGCGGCTGAATTTTCCAAACCCGGTCCGGTGGAACTGGCTTCACCGCATCAACCTCCCCCGCGGTTGATCGGCCGCGCCGAAGTGGGGGGAGGGCCTGTAGGCCGTGCCAAACCGACGGCGGAATCAGCTCAGTCTCGACGCCCCATCGGAACACGCGCCGCACAACTCCAACTTGGCTGTTGATGCTGGTGCGGCACCAACCAAGCTTCACCATCTCCTGCCGCACGACCTTCAAAGCCACCGGCCCAAAGTTTCTTGCCAAGGACGATCCGTAGATTTTGACAAGCGGTCTAAGCACCAGCTTGATGCCGCCAAGTGTGCTGGTTGGTTTTCCATCTGCGTCGCGATAGAAAGTTTGCGCGTGCCTCCAGAAGGCAGCACCAAGCTCAGCCACGGTTAAGTCAGGCATTTTTCCAAGTGGAGCCAGGACTTGTCCGTTGGCTTCGAAATCAGCAAGCAGGCGGTGGTAGCGCTCCTTGCTTTCTTTGGTGCCGTAAGTGCCAAGGTAATGGCGCTTTTTGCCAAGCTCGACAAAGGCTTGATCTTTGCCGTCCTTGATGCGCTGTCGGCGGTATGTTCGTGATATTTTTTTCGCCATGACTGCCGCCTTCGAAAACTCGAAACGTATGTCAACATACGTTTCTAAATTCGGAAACGGCAGCAGAATCTCGTTGATCCAAGCAGCGCAAGTTCGGCTGCTCGTGTCGGATGTGCTTAATGGGCGATACAGGACTCGAACCTGTGACTTCATCCTTGTAAGGGATGTGCTCTGGCCAACTGAGCTAATCGCCCGTAATGGCGGCATTATAGGGCCGGGGCGCGGGCCTGTTGTCTCGGGTGCGTCTCTCACCCACCCCATCCCCAAGGGGCACAGGACTGGATGCCCGGCCGCCGCACACGGTCAACCTGCAGATACTGTCACGCGGTCGAGGGTCAGCATGCTGAACGGCATGGGCTCGGTGATGTCCTGGCGCTCGACCTCACGGAAGGCTGCGGCCGGCACGACGGGGAAATAGGTGTCGCCGGCGAAGGGCTGATGAATCACGGTCAGATAGAGCCGGTCGGCCAGGGGCATGGCGTCGGCGTAAACGCGCGTCCCGCCGCAGATGAACACTTCCTCACGGGTCTTGCGATAGGGCGTGAGCGCCTCGTCGAGCGAATGACATACACGGGCGCCGTCAACGCGGTAGCCGCGGTCACTGGTCAGAATGACCGTCGTCCGATTCGGCAGCAGACCGCTATCGCTTTCGAAGGTGCGCCGGCCCATGATGCACACGTGGCCGGTGGTCAGCGCCTTGAATCGCTTCAGATCGGCAGGCAGACGCCAGGGCAGCTTGCCATCCCTGCCGATGACGCGGTTGCTGGCCATCGCGGCGATCAGGGACAGCTTCATACAGCCACCTCCGCGCGGATGGACGGGTGCGGGTTGTAGCCTTCAAGGGTGATGTCGGCCCAGGTGAACTTGAACAGATCGCGCACGGCCGGGTTGAGCCGGACCGTCGGCAACGGGCGCGGCGTGCGCGAAAGCTGCTCGCGGGCCTGCGGGATGTGGTTGAGGTAAAGATGCACGTCGCCGAAGGTGTGGACGAATTCGCCGGGTTCCAGATCAACGACCTGAGCGATCATGAGCGTCAGCAGCGCGTAGCTGGCGATGTTGAACGGCACGCCGAGAAAGACGTCGGCGCTGCGCTGGTAGAGCTGGCACGACAGTCGTCCCTGGGCCACGTGGAACTGAAAGAGCGTGTGGCACGGAGGCAGGGCGACCTGGTCGGCGGTCCGCGGATCCCAGCCGCTGACGATCAGCCGGCGGCTGTCGGGGTTCGTGCGCAGCAGCTCGAGCAGACGCTGGATCTGGTCCACCCCGTCGCGTATGCCACCACATGCGGCCTTGCTGAACGGGTATGCGCCGCCGAAGTTGCGCCACTGATGGCCATACACGGGCCCCAGGTCGCCGGGCTCGCGGCCGAAGCGGGCACACTGCTCGGGCGTGGCCCACTCGGCCCAGATGTCCACGCCCTTTTCTCGCAGGTCGGGTTCATACGTGGAGCCCGAGAGAAACCAGAACAACTCCTCAGCCACCCAGCGCAGAGGCAGCTTCTTGGTCGTCAGCAGCGGGAAGCCATCCGTGAGATCGATGCGCATCTGGCGCCCGAACACCGAAAGCGTGCCGGTGCCCGTACGGTCGTCCTTGCGGACCCCGCGGTCGAGGATGTGCTGGAGAAGGTCGAGATAGGGCTGCATGGACGCATTGTAGCGGGTTGAAACCATCAGCCGACCGCCGCGCCGTGGCCGGCCTATTGGCGATCGGTGATCTTGCTGCCGTAACGGAATCGCCCGGCCTCAATCCCCCGGCCGGCGGCGACGGCGTACAGCAAATGGTTCTGCGCGCGGGCCGCCAGAAGCGGGAACAACTCCTCGGCCCGGTCGGCGAACGCGGCCGGCAGCTCGGGCTGCGCCACTGGGATGACGCGGGGATCCGGCGGCGCGCCAGCGGGCAGTCGATCGGCGAACAGCGCCACGCGTGTGCCGTGGCTGGCCGCTTCATCCGCGAGGCGCAGCATCAGCGGCTGGGTTCCGCCCGCCGGCGCGAAGATCACGAGGCCCAGTTGTGGGCCGCAGCACTCGATCGGGCCGTGCCGGAACGCCCCGCCGCTGAATGACAAAGCGAGCAGACGCGTGCCTTCGCTGAACGTCAGTGCCGCCTGCCGCGCCGCCACCAGAGCTGGACCGCGACCCACGAATGCCAGTTGCTCGATGCCCGTCAGTCGGTCGGCCGCGGCGTGGATCGCGGGTTCCTCGACCTGCTCAAGCGCACATGCTGCCGCATCCAGCGCATCGAGCGCCGCTGAAACGCCTTCACCGTCGCCCACCGCTACGCCCATCAACCAGCAGAGGGCGAGCGTGTTGGCGTAGCTCTTGGTGGAGATGGCCGCCTCATCGCCCGCATGCAGCGGCAGCGCGAGGTCCGCCCGGGCGGCCAGCGGACTTCGAAGGTCGTTGGTGACGCCGACCAGCGGGCGAGGCAGAGCGTCGCGTTCAAGCAGGGCGACGACTTCCGCGCTGCGGCCGGACTGGCTGACGGCCACGACCTGTTCGGCGGCGACGGTCGGCCGACCGTCGTGCAGCCATTCGCCGGCATCGACACCCTCGCAGGCGATGCCCGCACGGGCCAGCGCACGCGCCGCCACGAGGCCGGCAAAACGCGACGTGCCCATGCCGACGAATGCGACCCGTCGGCGATCGCCGCCCCCGATGATCCGCCGCCACTGTTGCAGCGCCTGGCGGCCGCCGTCGCCGCGGTAGTGACCAACCAGGGCGCGCAGGGCGTCGGGCATCTGGCCCAATTCATCGAGAAAGCGCGTCATGACGAACTCCTGACGACGTCGCGCCGCCCATACCCGCGGCCGCCGGGCAGTTGGGCCCGGGCCGGCACTACCCTAAACTAATGGGCTTGCCGTTGCGTGTCGCCGCGGCCGACCGTTTCAGGAGCATGGCACATGGCTGGTCACAGCAAGTGGGCGAATATCAAGCACAAGAAGGCCCGCCAGGACGCTAAGAAGGGCAAGGCCTGGAGCAAGTGCGCCAAGGCCATCATGGCCGCGGCCCGGGCTGGCGGCGGCGACCCCGACGCCAACCTCACCCTCCGCTACGCCATCGACGAGGCCAAGGCCGTCAACATGCCCAAGGACACGATCGAAAAGGCGGTCGCCAAAGGCTCTGGCGAACTGGGCGCGGAGAACTATGAGGCGATCGTCTACGAAGGCTACGGGCCCAATGGCGTGGCGGTGATGCTCGACATCCTCACCGACAACCGCAACCGCACGGCCGGTGAGGTCCGCAAAATCTTCGAGCGCAGCGGCGGCAACCTCGGCGGCAGCGGCTGCGTCAGCTACATCTTCACGTCCAAGGGCCAGATCTTCGTGCCGCGTGCCGCGGCTGATGAGGACACGGTCATGATGGCCGCCCTCGATGCCGGGGCCGAGGACGTGGCCGACGACGGCGAGAGCTGGCAGATCACCTGCGATCCAGCCGCGTTTACTGCCGTCCGCGCCGCCATCGAGAAGGCCGGTCTGCCCATCGAGTCGGCGGAGCTGACCCGGATCCCCTCTACCACGGTCGTATGCGCCGGCGACGAGGCCCGCAAGGTGCTCAACCTCATGGAGCACCTCGAAGACCACGACGACGTGCAGAAGGTGTACGCGAACTTCGATATCCCCGACGCGGAGATGGCGGCGCTTCAATAGAGCTGGGGCTTCAACGAGGATCGGAATTTACCACAGAGGACACAGAGAGCACGGAGGAAGGCGGGAGGGTCAGCATGGGAAATTGTCATTTTGTTCGAGGCGAAGCACAATCAATAGAACCACGTCTCGTCTATGTTTGGCTGATATGTGCGGACAACCGCTCGAACTCCTGAACCACACGCGAATCCTTGATCTCGCGAAACCCTAGGCTGAAATTCTGAACACTTTGACGAAACGCGTTGAACCAATCCAACTCATCCAATGGGATCATCGGGATGAATACGCGGCCATCACGTCCTGTCAACTGATAATCAAAGTCAGCTATCTCACTGTCATGGATGGCATCTATGACAAAACGGCTGCCAAGATAATAGCTCTTCTTACGACTTCCCTTGCCGACAACCAGCCAGACGTGGTCGCCGATCATATCATCGTTCACCGGTCTATTGGTTAACACGCGCAGCCGCTCAATGTCGCTGTAACCCATGCGATCGGCATTGTGATATGCGATGAAATGTCGCATATGAGTAACCTTTCAAAGTACGATCCGTGGGCCGGTGACCTGCTTCACACCACGAGTTCCAGAATCTGGTCCTGGTCGGACGGCTGGCCCTCGGGCTGGGCGGCTTCAAGTCAAAGTTCAATCGCTTCGTGCGGGTTTGCTTCCAGCTTCTCCATGGTTTCGCCTTGGGTCATGCAGGCGGGCAGCGACGGCATCTCGGCCCAGTAGCCACCTTCCTCAGCGGTGTAGACGATCGCCTTTAATTTTATGACCGCACCTTACCTTCGCCCGGCTTGGGAACTACACAAATATGCATGCCATTGTCCGACCAGCATCGTAGAAGTCAAGGCGTTTCTTCAATATTGGGCGGCGGAACGCAGAGTGGTCGGCACGGGCTTTTCAGCCCCCTCTCCCTGGCAGGGAGAGGGTCGGGGTGAGGGTCGAACGCACGCGGAGTGTTCGCCAACGGGTGACACGCTGTCACTACGACGCGCCAAGGCGGCCCACAACGAGCCGCGACCGTGAGGGAGCGGTGGCCTGGGTCGGTGGGACAGGCGTCTCGCCCGTCGTGGTATGTCGGCCGCGATGGCCAAAGGCAACCGGTCGCTTACGCTCCCGGCTCGTTGTGGGCGTGCAAGGCCGCACGCGGACACGTCCGGTCCCACCCTCGTTGACTTTGTGCTTTCGCCATCTAACCTTGAATCCATGCTCCGCTACACCGTTCATTTCGAAGGTCACGTGCAGGGCGTGGGGTTTCGTTTTACGGCTGTGCGGGCAGCTGAGCCTTATGCGCTGGCGGGGTACGTGCGGAATCTGCCTGACGGGCGGGTGCTGCTGGCGGCTGAGGGGCAGCGCGATGACCTCGATGCATTCCTCGACGACCTTCGCCGGGCCATGGGCCGACATATCCAGCGCGAGAGCATCGACACCAGTCCCGCCACCGGCGAGTTCGGCCAGCCGGAGCCGGGCAGGCTGACGATCGCGTATTGACGGCCTCGATGCGGCGACTGAAACCCAAAACAGAACATTCACCGCAGAGGGCGCGGAGATCGCAGAGGGTCGATGATTATCGCGTTGATACGCTCTGCGTTCTCTGTGCCCTCTGCGGTGGGATCTATACCACGACGATGCGTACTTCCAGCGGGGCGAGTTCCTGTTGCAGCGCGCCAGCATCCAGCTTCGCCATCGCCGTGTGCGCCGCGTCGGGTGTCACGCCGTCGCCGTATGTCAGCGACAGGCTGTGCGGCCCCTTGTTTTCGCTCAAATCCAGCGGCTGCGGTTCATAGCGCGGATTCACCGCCAGGAAGTAGACGCGGTCGCCATCGCGGCGCAGGGACATGACGACATCGGCCATGCCGTCGTGGCCCAGTCGCGCCCCGCGGGCCAGTTCGGGGGCGTGGACCAGATCGGTGCGAGCGGTGATCTCGGCGTTGATGCGGGCCATCGCCTGCTGATTGGCGTCGCTGATCATGAACGATCGGCGGGCGAAGTTCGACTCGAGCGTTTCCGGGCCGAAGGTGAACCAGCCGATGCCGCACGCCCCGGCCGCGATCGCCTGCCAGGCTTCATTGCGCATCTCCCGCTCCTCGGGATCGCGGGCGCCGTGGCCTTCGCGCAGGCGGACGCACTCGAGGAACATCATCAGCGGCTTGTCGGGCGCGAAGCTCCGCAGGCGGTCGCAGCCCTGCCAGATCAGAGGCAGCCAGTCGGCGCGGCCGACGATACCGATGGGATAGATGTCCCAGCTCACCACATCGGCGGTGGCGCACATCGCGGAATAGAGCGGCCGACTCACCGCGTCCGGCCCCCAGAAGCGTTCGAGGAACAGGTACGAGAAGTTGAGGAACAGCGGCCGCCCGTCGCCGTAACCGCGGCAGGCGGTCTCGCGCTGCCGCAGGCGGGGCATGATGCGTTCGATCAGCACATCGGCGGGCACCGTGGCGAGCGTCTGCCCGGCCTGTCCGTCCGCGTCCATGGTCAGGCGCGGGCCGTCCTGGATGCGGATGTCCGGCTCATCATCGTGCATCCACATGAGGTTGCGCGGGTGGCCGATCAACTCCTGCCGTGGATCGGCCCCGACGTATATACCGCGTTGCCCGGCCGCGGCCGCGTAGGTGGGACTGGCCATCGGCGACAAGGCGGTGTTCACGCCTGTGGCCGCGAGCTTGTCCAGGTGCATCGCGTCGACCCACCAGGCGAAGATCGGCACGAACGGCTTGCCGTTGACCCGCAGGCCGCGCCGGCCGGCCGTCGTCACGCCCTCTGGACCGATGTCGGGCAAGCCTGCTGCATCGAGGGCCTCGCGATTCGTCATGTCGTTGATCCTTCCGTCCTCCATCGCCCGCGCTCCCGAACCTGCCAGGCATGCCGCCAGGCCGGCCGCGCCCACCTTAAAAAATGTCCGTCGATCGATACCGTCGTCACGCATGTCCGCCACCTCCCAACCGAGCGGGACACAGGCCGCGCATGCCACGGGGTTGGCCGCATCGGCCCACAGGCGTCACAATAGCCTCCGGTCGCCATCGCGTCCCCTCGATGAAACAAACATGTTCCAGCCTCAGCCACTGCGTCCGCGTCTGACGTTTCCCCGTAGCCGTCGGCTCAGTGGTCGGCTGGCGTTCGCGGCAGTGTTCGACGATCGGCTGCGTGAGCACCGCGGGCCGCTGACGTTTTTCGCGAGGGCCAACAGTCTGGATCACAGCCGACTGGGGCTGTCGGTCGGCCGGCGCGTCGGCTCGGCGGTGGTGCGCAACCGTATCAAGCGGCGGCTGCGCGAGGCGTTCCGACTTCAGCAGGTTGATCTGCCAGCCGGCTATGATTGGGTCGTAGCGGTGCGGCCGCATGATCCGCTGCGGCTTGAGGACTATCAGCGGCTGATGAGCGAGGCGGCCGAGGCGCTGGACCGCAAGCATCAGCAGCGACAGCGACGGGCGCAGCGGCGAACCGAGGGTCGGTGAAGATGATGTCCACTCTGTTTCGCACGATTGATGAGGGGGTCGCGGCCGGACTGATCGGCCTGGTGTGGGTGTACCGCGGGACGCTGGGCCCATTCGTGGGCGGCCATTGCCGGCATCGACCCACGTGCAGCCAGTACATGATCGATGCGATCCATCGCGACGGGCCCTGGCTGGGCGCCTGCCGTGGGCTGTGGCGGGTGGCGCGGTGTCACCCGTGGGGTTCGTGGGGTTATGACCCGGCCTGAGCCGGCCCGACATGCGTCACATGTCGGCGGCATTTGGCCGATAATGCAGCCATGGACATCCTCGGTCCCCTGCTCAATCGTCTGCGCAACTTCCTGTCCGAGCCGGCGGAGGAGCTTGGCCGCACACGGCGGATGCTGCATTACTCCGCCCGCCTGGCGGTGTACTGCTACCGCAAGCTGATCCAGGACCGCGCGTCGCAGATGGCCGCGGCGCTGACCTATCGCACGCTCTTCAGCCTGCTGCCCATGCTGGCCCTGGCGCTGGTGGTGCTCGGCGGCTTCCGCGGGCTCGAACAGTATCACGAACAGTTCAAGTCCAGCGTGGTCGAGTTCCTGCTGCCCGAGACGCTGCTGGCCGCAGAGATCGAGGAGGCGGCGACGTCTTCACCAGCCCGGGCGGAGTTCCGCGCGCTCGACGGCCCGGCCGACGCCGCGAAGTCGGACAATGACACCGCGCGCGAAAGCAATGCCGAGATCCAGGCTCTCGACGATGCGCGACAGCAACTGGGCGAGCGCATCGGCGGCATTATCGACCAACTCTCACATATCAACTTCCGAGGCATCGGCGTCGTGGGCGTTCTGATCTTCCTCTATGCGGCCACGGCCCTGCTCGCCACCATCGAGCGCAGCTTCAACAGCGTGTTCGGCGTAGAGCAGGCGCGGCCATGGTATCTGAGGCTGACCTTCTACTACACGGTCATCACGCTCGGACCGATCGTGCTGATCGCCGGCCAGGTGCTCCAGCAAGGGGCTTTCGATGCTTTGAAGGAGGGCGCGTGGGTCAACTGGCTGGCGGTGCCGCTGGTGACGCTGTCACCGTTGCTGACCACCTGGCTGGTGCTGGCGGCGATGTTCGTGCTGCTGCCGCACACGCATGTGAACAAGCGGCCGGCACTGGTGGGCAGTCTGGTCGCCGCGGTGTTGTGGGTGGCGACCAAGGAACTGTTCGCGGTCTACGTCAGCCGCGCGGGCGTTACCAATCTCTACGGCGCCCTGGGTCTGGTGCCCCTGTTCCTGATGTGGCTGTATCTGACCTGGTTGATCGTGCTCTTTGGTCTGGAGCTGACCGCCACGCTTCAGGGCATGCGCAGCGGACGTTTCCGCCGGCAACTGCGGTCCGAGCCGCCGGAAGCTGAGAGCGTGGGCAATCCGCAGTGGCTGGTGCCGGTCATGATCCGCATGGCGCGGCTTTTCTCCGAGGGGCGTATCGCCGCGGCCAGTGAATTGGGCGACCAGCTGGGGCTGCCCGGCTCCGCGACCGGACGCCTGCTGGCCTGGCTGGAGAAGCGCGATCTGGTGCATCTGGTGCATCGCGCCGACGATGAAGGCTACGCCCTGGCCAGACCCGCCGACACCATCGCCGTGCGGCATCTGATCGACCTGGCCGGCGAACTCGGTCGGGCGCGAGGCACAGCCGCGGGCGGGCGGGAGTGGGACTACCTGGGCCGGTTGTCAGCGGCGATGAAGGACGCGGCCGGGGAAGCCACGTTGGCGGACCTCGTGGTCGAAACGGATCAGCCGAATCAAAAGTAGAAGTCTGGACTGAAGCTGGTGCAGGCAAGCGGCCCGCACCCGTGGGCGTTGCCCTTGCATGCTCGCCGACAAAAAAACCGGCCGACCCGCACATAGTACGGATCAGCCGGGCCGGGGTAAACATCCGTTGCGGATGATCGCTTCAATTGAGCTATTAACTATCGTAACGTCGCGCAACGTCCTGACTAGTGCCTTTTGCGTTTTCGCTTCGGCCAGAAGCGCATCGCCCAAGGCCGAGCCTCGACGTTCTGATAGACAGGATACACGCCGACTTAGCGATGTCAAATTCTCGTCGCCGCCAGTCCTGAAATATTAAACACTTAGAATTATCCATATCTTCTTCGCGGGGCTTTCGTGTCAGGCCTGGCGACGATGGGCCATCCCCTGGAAAGGCGGATCGGGAGTCATCCGTCCTTGCGGGTCAACGCGGCCCGGCATGCGGCCACGTCGAAGCACGCCTGCTGGTTTTCCCGAAGCCAGCGTCCAGCCAAAACAATCGTCTGGGCCTCGGTCAGGAGCTGGTCGTCGACCTCGGCCTGGAGAGCCCGGGTCAGCCAGAACCGGGCTTGGGCCGCATAGGCGCAGGCCGAGGTCGGCCAGAACGTGTCGCCCCCGAAACCGAAAACCTTGTTCGCAGGCACGGCATGGATGAGTTTGCGAGCCGTGAGGCTGCTGGTCATCGGGTCGATGGACCAAGCCCAGCAGAAGTCCAGATAAACATTGGCGAAGTGCTTGCCCAGCGCGATCCATTCATCGGCGTAGGGATAAGCCGCGTGCATGAGCACAAAGCGAGCCCGTGGATACGCGATCAGCAGCTCGCACAGGTGGCCCGGCCGAATGCGGTCCATCCGCATGAAATCGTGGCCGGCGTAGTAGCCGCAGTGGATTTTGATGGGCAGGTTGTGCTCGATGGCCTGTTCGACCCCCCGAGCCAGACACCAGTCGCCCAGGCATAGCTGATCTTCGAGAGGCATGTCCGCCCCGCGCAGGCGCGTGTCGAGGGCGCGCTGCGCATCGGCATCGTCGCGCGGCCGCCAGGCGAGCGTGCGCTTGTAAGCATGCTGGGTCTTCACCGCCACACAAGACGGCGCCCAGCGGTCGAACATGGCGGCGATCGCGTCACGCAGCGAGGCGATATCCCTTACCTGCACGCCGCAGACCTCACGCACATGCGTGGGCAGATCCGCGTCGGCCTGAACGAGGGTGGCCAGCGACAGGTCGTAAAGGAAGAAGGCCGGGTCCGTCGGATCGGGACTGTGCCGAACGGAAAACTCGTCGATCTGCACATGATCGAGTCGGGCCCTGTCGCGCAGGATGGCGAGGCGCTGGGCTGGCCGCTTGAGTGCGTCGAGCGAGGCCTGGGCGGCGGCGATGGCGGCGGGGTCCAGCGCGTCGGCATCGAGGCCGAAAAATTCGCGGGCAACATAGCGTGCTGCTTCGCCATAACCCGTATGGGCGGTCAGCGCCCAGGCCTCGCGCAGGGCGTCGACGCGCCGCGGCAGGTCCACCTCGCCTGCGCCGCGGATCATGGCCAGCGTCTGCTCGCTGAGCCCGGCATTGACCAGATCGCCGCCGATGTAGTGGCTGACGATCAGGCCCAGGATGTCCGGCGATTCGGCCAACCAGGCCTGCTCGGGGCGCAGGTGCTCGTGGGTGTCGACGATGCGCGTCTCACGGATGAAGGCGGCCAGATCGGTCGTTCCCATGTCTTATTGATCCTCCGCCTTGGCGGATGCCGCGTCGACAGGGCTGTGGGCCGGGATGTGCTGAGCCTGATATCGCTGGGCGATGGGCATGCGCCGCCCGAACCCGAACGCACGCCCGGTGACCTTGATGCCCGGGGCGGCCTGCTTGCGCTTGTACTCGTTCACGTCGATCAGCCGCACCACATGGTTGACCACCGCCGGGTCCAGGCCGGTCTCGGCGATGATCCGTCGGGCGCTGTGCTCCTGTTCGACGTAACGCTCGATGATCTGGTCGAGCACCTCGTAGGGCGGCAGGGAATCCTGATCGGTCTGATTGGCGCGCAGTTCCGCGCTGGGCGGCTTGGTGATGCTGGCTTCGGGGATCACAGCCCGGCCGTAAACCCGGCGCAGCGGCGACTGCGGATCCTCATTGATCCATCGGGCCAATTGCCAGACCAACGTCTTGGGCACGTCGGAAAGAATCGCCAGACCGCCGGCCATGTCGCCGTAAAGCGTGCAGTAGCCCACCGCCAGCTCACTCTTGTTGCCCGTGCTCACGAGCATCGAGCCGAACTTGTTGCTGATGGCCATCAGGATCACGCCGCGGCAGCGGGCCTGGATGTTCTCCTCGGCCACGTCCGGCCGCCGCCCGCGGAAAACTGGCTCGAGCACCCGTTCAAAGGCGCGGTGCGCTTCCTCGATCGGGACGACGTCGAGATGGATGTTCACGGCGGCGGCCAGGGCCCTGGCGTCGGCGACCGAACCTTCGGAGCTGAATCGCGACGGCATGGCCACAGCACGCACCTTGTCGCGCCCCAGCGCCGCCACGCACAGAGCGGCCGTGACCGCCGAATCGATTCCGCCCGACAAACCCACGACCACCGAATCGAAACCGCACTTGCGGCAATAGTCGCGCAGACCCAGCACCAGGGCCTGATGCAGTGAGGCCATGCCCGTGCTGGGCGTTTCGATCCGGGCTGGCCCGGTGGACCCCGCGTCTCCCACGGGCACATCGACGATCAGCAGGTCCGGCTCGAAGTCGCGGGCGTGCGCGATCAGGCAGCCAGTCGCGTCGAACACACAACTGTTGCCGTCGAACACCAGCTCGTCATTGCCGCCCACCTGGTTGCAGTAGACCAGCGGCAGCCCGTGGCGCTGCGCGGCCCGGCCGAATAGCCGCATGCGGAAGGCGTGCTTGCCCAGGACGAACGGCGAGGCCGAACAGTTGATGAAGATCTGTGCCCCGCGCCGGGCCAGATCTTCGATGGGATTGTCGTGGTAAAGCTGACGGCCGCTCAGTTCCCGGTCGTTCCAGAGATCCTCGCACACGCTGATGCCCAGCCGCACGTCAGCCAACGGCGCGATGTCCGCGCCTGGGCCTGGTTCAAAATAGCGATGCTCGTCGAAGACGTCGTAGGTGGGCAGCAGACTCTTGACGTGGCGGTGCATGATCCGGCCGTCGGCGCACAGGGCGGCGGCGTTGTACAGCAGGCGGCCCGTCTGGCCGTCGGCCGGACATGGGTAGCCAATGACCGCCGCGATGTCGGTGCATGTGGCCGCAAGATCGTCAACCGCCGCGACGCACTGCTCGACAACCGCGGGTTTGAGCAGCAGATCCTTGGGCGGGTAGCCGATGATCGCCAGTTCGGGAAAAACCACCAGCTCGGCGCCGGCCCGACGGGCGCGGGCGATATCGCCGCGGATCAGGCCCGCATTGCCGGCGATGTCCCCGACGGTCGGATTGATCTGGGCTAGCGCGATTTTCATGGTCGTGGGGCCGCCGCATCGAGGCGCCGCCGAGCGCCCCATGCCGGTCCGATTGTAGTGACCCGTCCAGTCGGCTTCGCGGCCCGACCACCCCCTCGCGTCACTGGCCGCCCTCACCGCTGGCGGATTGACCACTCCACGCGCCGGGCATAGCTTGATACCGATAACCCACTCTCCTCTTGGGCGGACCCTCTCGAATGCCGATCTTTCCGACCATGCAACGCTCTTCGCACCCCCGCATCGTGCTGCTTCTTGGCCTGGCCGTCACGGTCGGCCTCACCGGCTGCGGCCGCTGGTTTCAAAGCTCCGGCAAGCTGCGCCCCAACGGCGCAACCCCCACCGCCGCTGCCAGAGCCCACATGGACCAGGCCCAGGAATATCTGGACCAGGGCTTGAGCGACGCCGCCCTCGCCGCCTTCGGGCTGGCCCTTGAAGAAAATCCGCGTCTCATCGAGGCCCACATGGGCATCGGCAACATCTATCTCGAACGCAACCAGCCGGCCCTGGCGGAAAAACGCTTCGACATCGCCGCCCGACTCGAACCGGCGAACTTCGACGCCCAGTATGGCCTGGCGCTGGCCAAGCAGCTCCTGGGCAAGGTGCAGGATGCCATCCGCGTCTACCTGACCGCGCTGACCATCAACCCCGACAGCGTCGAGGTGAATCAGAACCTCGCGGGTGCTTACCTGCAGCTTGGCCGGCCGGAGTCGGCCATCCCCTACGCCAAGCGTGCCATCGCCTTGGATCCCGAGTCCGAGGCCGGCTGGTCGAATCTCGCAGCCGCCAACGCCCTGCTGGACAACTATGAAGAAGCGATCGAAGCCTACCGGCAGGCGATCGAACTCGGCAACGAGCAGGAGCCGATCGTCGTCGGCCTGGCTGACGCCCACATCAAGCTGGGCAACTACGACCGGGCCATGGTCGTGCTCGAGTCGTACTTGCTCTCCGGCCCGTCGTCCAGCGCCTACGAACGGCTGGGTTACGCGCAGTTCAAGATGCGGCGCTTCGAGGACTCGCTGGCCAGCTACCAGGCGGCCCTGGCGATCGATGGGAATGACACCGCCGCCCTCAACGGCCTGGGGGCGAGTCTGATGACGCTGTACATCAAGTCCAGCCGTCGCGACAAGGCCCTGCACCAGGACGCCCTGGACTCCTGGCGCAAGAGCCTGCGTCTGCGCGCCGACCAGCCCCGCATCGTCGACCTGATCTCCCGCTACGAGCGACTGTAGCGACAGGCGTGCCGTGGTGACCGGCCAATCCTTTCGCCTTTGTTGAACCTTCTGACATGGTCGATCTTTTCACCCCCGAGCTGCGCGACGACTTCGCGGCTTCGCATGCGCCGCAGGGATTCAAGCTCAAGGACTTCTGCGTCATTCGCGGCGACGCGGCCGGGGACAACGGCCGATTCCACGCCTACTACATCAAGACGCCCCGGGCGGTGCCCAACGACTATGAGTTCGGCCTGGAGAACATGATCGGCCATTCCTCGACCGCCGACTTCACGGACTGGCGGACGCATGAGCCGGTGCTTGTGGCTTTGCAGGAATCATGGGAGCGGCGCGGCATCATCGCGCCGTTCGTGTATCGCCTGCCCCACGACCATCCTGACGCAGCCAGGACGCCTTACTGGATGTTCTACGCCGGCAACAGCGGGCGCGGACGACTTGGTGTGGCGACCAGCGGCGACCTGTTCGCCTGGCGGCGGCATGCGGTCAATCCCGTTTTCGACCCCAGCGTCCTGACGTGGGTCGGCCGCCAGGGCGGCGGCTGCCGCGACCCGCACGTCATCCGCTTCGAGCATGACGGCCGGGCGCGTTACTGGCTCTACTACACAGCCGATGGGCCCGACGACACCTCGCACGTGGGATGCGCCGCCAGCGACGATCTGCTGGACTGGAAAGATCGCGGCCCCGCCCTCACCGCGCCGCGGCAGTATCCGCGGGTCGGCCAGATGTCCTGCTGCGAGTCGCCCAGCGTTTATGCCATCGACGGACGGTATCTGATGACCGTCAAACAACTGCACCCGGACGCGCGGTTCAAGCACGGCAGCTTCCTGATCTGGTCGGATCGGCCGGATCGGTTCGACTGGGAGCGGCGGACGGCCTACATCGACCGGGCGATCAGCCTCGAACTGATCGGCCGCCGCGGCGACGCCCTGTTGTTCGCGTGCTTCAGTTGCCCGCAATGGCGTCTGCACGTGCTGAAACTGACGATGCGCGGCGAACGATTTGACGTGGCGGAAAACCTGACCGCCGACCAGCTGCAGCCATGGCTGGATTGACCGCGGTTTCGCACGGCTCACACTTTATAGCGGTGCCACACATCTCACAGCGCGCGCTGCGCCAAGGCGTGCCAGCGTGCGATCATCGCTTCGCTCGGCTCGACGCCTCGGCGGGCCATGCGGCGGCGAGCGCTGGTGATGAACGCGGGCAAGTCGTAAGGCTGCGCGCTTCCGTCCGTGTGGAAGCACATGCCAGCCACATACTTGGGCGCGAAGCCCGACAGGGCCACCATCGCCCCGGTGCCGATGCATGTCCCGGTGAGCAGCCGCGTGCCCACGGCCGTGAGCACGTGATCGCCGATGATCGGGCCGTGAAAGGTCCGACCGGTGTCTTCAGGGACGCCGTCAGGATCCAACTGCACGCGCACGGACCCGTAAGTGTTCTTGAGATTGCTGACGGTGGTGTCGGCCCCGAGATTGACCCATTCGCCGACGATGGCGTTTCCAAGAAAACCGCTGTGTGCTTTGTTGCTGTACCCGTGCAGGCAGGCGGATTTCACCTCGCCGCCGACCTTGCAGTGCGGGCCCAGAACCACATGGGGTCCGATGGTTGCCTGGGCGTTGACCCGTGTCTGTGGGCCGACCCAGGTGGGGCCATAGATCACCGCATTGGCCCCCACGTGTGTGCCGGCTTCGAGGACGATCGGCCCCTGCATCGCCAACAGCCGTGCGCCGGGCTCGATCACCACATCCGCGGCTGCATGCACCGGATAGTCCCCCATCACCGTCGCCTCGGCGGGCGGCGCGCATCGCGGCAAATCACTGATGCGCAAATCAGCCAGCAATATCTGCTCGATGCGCTGCAGCAGATCCCACGGCCTTCGAATCAGCACAGAGTCCGCGGCTGTTTGCACCGCGATCCCCGCACCCAGTTGCCCGCTCGCGAGAAAAGCTTCCGCATCCAACGCGCCAAGACGCGCGGCGATGACCGGCCTGTTGCCGTTTTCCGTTTCGGTCGAGCCCGTGCCCGCCACAATCGCGCACCCTCGGGTCAAGGCCGCAATGCGTGCGGCTTCTTCAACACCCAGCCATCGTCCGTTGACCAGCAGCAGATCGTCGTGTTCGAAAGGGCGATTGACTGCGGCCGACAGGCGTTCGGTCAGCAGCGGGACGAGGGGCGCGGGCCCGCGGACGGCGTCTAACCTAACCCCCAGCGCATGCTCGATGCGCTGCCACCCGAGGTGGGCGCCGCTGCGCAGCTCGAAGCACGCGCGCAAGTCCGTCAACGGGCCAAACGCGCCGCCACCATCGTCAAAAATGACCAGGGCCGGGCCGGGCATGCGGGCACTTTAACCGCAAGGCGGCCGGTTTGTCAGCGCGTGATTCGAATCGAAGTGTTTGACAGGGGGGGCTGCGCGCCTTACGTTTGCCTAGGCCTCCGGCGACGAGCGGAGGCGGAGGGTGGTTCGGCGCTTTCGCGCCACCAATCTGAAACTCAACGTTCTGCGATCCGAACCAACGATGGCCAAGCTCGACGCTTCGCTGTGGCACGACATGCTCGACTACCTGCGTCGTCGGCACGCAGCGATCTGTCGTCACTGGTTCGAACAGCTCGAACCGCTGGCGTTCGACGCCGGACGCCTGGTCATTCAGGCTCAGTCCAACATCCAGCAGAACTACCTGCAGAAGAAGTGCGCCGACCAGTTCAACGAAGCGGCTCAGAATCTCACGGGTGCTCTGGTGGCGGTTCAGTTCGTGACCGAAGACGAGGACGCGGCCCGCATCGCCGCCAGCGTGCAGGCCGACCTGGCGCAGCGACGCCAGCAAGGCGCCAGCGCTGTGCGTCTGGCCCAAGGCAACGGCCCAGACCAGCAGGATCTGCAGTCCACATCCGTCGCCGTTGTCCCCTTCGAAGGCGCGCAACGCAACGCGGCCGCGGCGCCGCGGCCGACGACGACCACAAGTGATGACGAGCTGGAACCCGATGAACTGCTGCTGAGCCCGGATTACGTCTTTGAGACGTTCGTCACAGGCCCCAACAACCGACTGGCCTACGCCGCTTCCGTGGCAGTGGCCAATCAGCCCGGCACCGCCTACAACCCGCTGTTCATCCACGGCGGCGTCGGCCTGGGCAAGACCCATCTGCTTCAGGCCATCTGCCAGCAGATTCTGCAGACCCGGCCGCAGACCAACGTCTGCTACCTGTCATGCGACGCGTTCATGAACCGCTTCCTGGACTGCGTGCAAAGCGGCAAGATGAACGAGTTCCGCAATCGCTACCGCCACGTCGACCTGCTGGTCATCGACGACATTCACTTCCTGGCCAAACGCGAACGCTCGCAGGAAGAATTCTTCCACACTTTCAACGCCCTCTACCAGCACAACCGGCAGATCGTTTTGTCCAGCGATTCTCCGCCCGATGAGATTCCCCAGCTCGAGGATCGCCTGGTCAGCCGTTTCCAGTGGGGCCTGATCACCGAGGTGACCGCCCCATGCTATGAAACGCGCGTCGGCATTGTGCGGGCCAAGGCGCGGATGCGCGGCCTGACGCTGCCGGAGGATGTGGCCACCTACATCGCCGCCAAGATCGAATCCAACGCCCGCGAGCTTGAGGGCGCGTTGACCAAGGTGCAGGGCTACGCCGCCCTCCAGGACAAGGCGGTCGATCTTGAGCTGGCCAAAGACGCACTCGGCGAGCCCGCCCTCGACGCCCGCAACGGACAGGTGACGCTGCAGAACATCATCGATGTTGTCACCCGCTATTACAACGTCAAGCTTTCGGACCTTCAGGGCAAACGTCGGCACAAGTCAATTACGCTGCCACGGCAGGTCTGCATGTGGCTGGCGCGACAGCGCACGCTTTACAGCCTGCAGGAGATCGGCGGGTACTTCGGCGGCCGGGACCACACCACCGTCATGCACTCGATCCGCACCGTCGAGCAGCGCATGGAAGAGCGGCCAGAATTCGCGGGCCAGGTCCAGCAACTTGACAGTCAGATCACGCAGGGCAATTGACCGTTCAGTTCCGCGCTCTTCTTCTCTCCCCACCCTTCTTCGCGATACCCAGCACGCTCGCGGTCGGCAGATCGCCACCCCGGGGATGACGGTGCGGACTTCCAAGGCTGTCGACCAGCTTGGGGATTCCTGCGGGAAAACCTGTCTATTACAGACCTCGGGGCCAAGGTACTGTCGACGAATGGATGTTCCCCCTCCTCGGGGAACCGCCGGACCAACACAAAGACCCTCAGCCCATCGACAGATCGACAGCCTGCCGTCAGTGGTGACGACAGACTTTCCCCAGTAGCCTAGGGACGCACAGGTCATTGTGGGTCATGCGCTTAACAATCGCTCGAAGAGATTTTCCCACCAATCGACGTCGCTATACGACGACGACGAGAATTAATTCTTCTCTCAGAGCAGAAAGCCGATTCCGTCAGTCAGCCTGACAATGCGGGCAGAAGACCGTTGTGCGGCCGGCAATCTGCTCCTGTGTAAGGCGTTGGCCGCATCGTCGGCAAGACTGCCCGCCCCGACCATAGACCTGATGACGTAACTGGAACTGCCCACACGCTCCCTGGCTGTCGACATAATCACGTACGCTTGATCCGCCACAGGCGATCGCGCGATGCAGGAGGCGTCGCATCGTCGTGATCAGATGCTGAACCTGGGACATGCTCAAAGTCCAGGCGGGCCGGCTGGGGGCCAGACGACAGCGAAACAGAAGTTCGTCGATATAGATGTTGCCCAGACCCGCGAGGGCTGCCTGATCGAGCAGCGCGGCCTTGAGCGGCCGGCGCGTCGCCGCAAGGCGTGGATGCAGTTCTCGAGCACGAATGGTCAGCGCATCGGGGCCAAGCAAGGACCATCGGCCGGTCATCAGAGCCTCGATGCTCGGAAAGGTCCAGATACCCCCGAAGCGCCGGGGATCGCGAAATACCAGGGTGCGCCCTTGTGTCAGACGCCAGTGAATATGATGGTGCTCGCCTGTTCGCGAACGGCGGTGCGTACAGACGAAAAGTGAACCGGTCATGCCCAGATGAATGCAGATGGTGGATCCTGCGTCGCTGATGAGGGCCATCTGCTTGCCGTGGCGGCGCACCGCATGAATGCGTTGTCCCGCCAGCAGGGCCTGAGGCCGTCGATCGCCCCGTACGATATCGGGACGGCGCAGGTCTACCGCTACGCATCGTACGCCTTCGACCATCGGCCGCAGGCTTCTGCACACATTTTCAACCTCAGGCAGTTCGGGCATCGCCGTATTCTAAGCCGCGGCTGCAGGCGGCTATACTTGCGGTCGGCGATGTTTTTCCCGGAGTGCTGCCTACGTGGATGGTTCTGATCCCGACATTTCACCGCCGTCGCTGATGCCTGCTGAACGGGATGATGATCCCGTCCAGGTCGTCCGGCAAGTCGCTGAAGTGCGTGCGGCCGCGGATCGTTTGCGCGAACAGGTCGGCGCGCAAGTTGTGGGCCAGGACGAGGTGGTCGGCCAGCTTCTGATCTGCCTGTTCTGTCGCGGCCATGCCGTCCTCGTCGGCGTGCCGGGACTCGCCAAGACACTACTGATCTCGACGATCGCCCAGGCGATGGAATTGACCTTTTCGCGGATTCAATTCACGCCCGACCTGATGCCCAGCGACATCACCGGCACGCAGGTGATCGAGGAAGACCGTGCGACCGGCCGGCGCGAGCTGCGTTTCGTGCGGGGGCCGATTTTTGGCAATGTGATTCTCGCCGACGAGATCAACCGCACACCCCCGAAGACGCAGGCCGCCCTGCTCGAGGCCATGCAGGAGCGCCATGTGACCGCTGGCGGCGAGCACCACGCTCTGCCCCATCCATTTTTCGTGCTCGCGACGCAGAACCCCATTGAACAGGAAGGCACCTATCCGCTGCCCGAGGCTCAGCTCGATCGTTTTCTGATGATGGTGCGTGTGGACTATCCCGACGCGGCGCAGGAGCTGGAGATCGTGCGACGAACCACGACGGGCCGTGAAGTCCATGTGCGGCCGGTGCTTGACGCGCCGACGGTTTTGCGCGTGGCTGAACTGGTGCGGGCCGTCCCTGTGGCTGACCATGTGGCTGCATACGCCATCCGCCTGGTACGAACAACACGTCCGCCGACTCGCGCGGCTGCGGAGGCCATGCCCGCTGCCGACGAACGACCGGCGTTTATCCGCCGCTACCTGGCCTGGGGGGCCGGCCCACGGGCCAGTCAGGGGCTGGTCCTCGCCGGCAAGGCCCGGGCCATTCTCGATGGCCGCACCCACGTGACGCCGCAGGACATTCAGATGGTCGCCCATCCCGTGCTGCGCCATCGTCTGATCCCGAACTTCGCCGCCGAGGCAGACGGCGTGCGGGTCGACGATCTGATCGACCAGTTGCTCGAAGCCGTGCCTCTGCAGTCGGAGGATCCGATCACGGCCCGGCGCATGGACAGCGTGCTGCGCGGCGGGGCTAGCTGAAGTCGCGTACCTGACCTGTGTGGCCGGGAATTTCGCCCATCGGCTCGCACCGCCCGCCAAGATGCGTTGCCAGGAACTGCTCGGCCAGCGCGTGAAAGTGCAGGCGGTTTTCCGGCCGAAGCAGGCTGTGTCCTTCGTCGCTGTAGACGACATACTGCACCGGCAGGTTCGCGCGACGCATCGCCTCGACGATCTGGTCACTCTCCGCTTGTCTCACCCGTGGATCGTTGGCGCCTTGGCCGATGAGCAGCGGCCGGCGGATGCGGTCGGCCAGGAACAACGGCGAGCGCGAGCGAAGCCATTGCGCGTCGGCCGTCGGGTCGCCGACGCGATGGTTGAGCATGGCCCGCAGCGGCCGCCACCACGGCGGTGTCGTGCTCAGCAGCGTGACCAGGTTGCTCGGTCCCACCAGATCGATCCCCGCGCAGAAAACCTCCGGCGTGAACGTCAGCCCGACCAGCGTCGCGTATCCGCCGTACGACGCGCCCATGATGGCAACGCGCTTCGGGTCAGCGACGCCGCGGTCGATCGCCCAGTTCACCGTGTCAATCAGGTCGTCGTGCATCGCCCCCGCCCACTGGCGGTTGCCGGCATTGAGATACGCCCGCCCGTAGCCGGTCGAGCCGCGGAAGTTCACCTGCAGCACGGCATAGCCGCGGTCGGCCAGCCACAGCATCGTTGACCAGAACCCCCACCCATCGCGCATCCAGGGACCGCCATGCACGAACAGCACGGTCGGAAGTTTTTCCCCCTTCAACCCCGGCGGCACCGTGAGATACCCGTGTAGGGTCATGCCGTCGCGCGCGGGAATGCGGATCGGCTGCTTGCGTCCCAGGACCAGGCGATCAAGCTGCGGATTGGCTGCGAAGAGAAACATCGGCCGGCCTGTGCCGCGGTCGTAGCGATAGTAATGCGGCATGCGGCAGTCGCGATTGACGCTCACGATCCACGTCGCATCGTCCAGCGTTCGGCTTGTGATGTGAATTTCGGCGCCTTCATGATCCTGGCAAAGACGCTGCAAATCTGCGGCGACGGCGGGATCGATCCTGATCCATTCATGCTTGTCCCGATGCACATCCACCGCTTGAAGCGTGTTGTCGGTGGGATGCAGCAGAACGCCTTCGATGTCGTAAGTCGGATCCTGCGCCAGCACCCGCTCGGTGCCCGTGGCGACGTCGTAAGCCAGAAGCCGCATCGTGTCAGCTTCGATCCCGTCGGCTTCATGGTTGCTCAACAGATAAAGCGTCATGCCGTCCCTGGAGAAGGCCAGCGGCCGGCCCTGTTCATCGGGGCCCCAGTGCCGTACAACGCGCCATGGATCGTCGGGCGTTGAGCGAAGCATCAGATCCTGCCCACCGTCGTCCGCGCCCACCATTGCCGCCAGAATCGTGAGATTCGACGCGATCCACGTCATCACATGGCCGGGGTTGGGCGTGTCGAGCCGCACCACGCCATCCGACAGGCGCAGCCGGTGAACGTCCATCCGTTGACGGTCTTCACGATTGAGCGCGACGAGCACCTCATCGGACAGCTCATGGTGCAGTGCGATCAACTCGGCGCGCACCCCGGCGAAAGGCGTCAGGTCGCGCACCACCAGCGTGGCGATGTTCACTGAGTAGAGGTGGAAGTTCTCATCGCCGTCGCTGTCCTGGAGATAAAGCAGGTGGTCAACCTGGTGAGTCCATGCGAACTGGCGGATGCCTCGGCGCGGATCGCGGGTCAGGACCGTCGGCGGCGCGTCCGGCCCCTGATGCAGGCATATCTGCAGCACGCCGCGGTCGTCGGGCGCCAGAAAGGCCAGATGGCGGCCATCGGGTGAGATCTGCGGCGAGCTGCGGCGGGGGTGGCTGAACAGCAGCGTGCGCGGGATGATGGGTGCCATCGCGTCCGCGCTCGTCGCTTGCTGGTCGTGTGTGCTGGGCATGGAGGCCTCCTGTTCGCGGCGTGCGGCCTTCACGGACGGGGTCCGTCAAAGCGGCATCGCGGTCGCATCGTAACTTCGGCGGGCCCGACGGCCAGTGTGGAGATGCCGTGGCGCAAGAGTCGGCTTCCATTCGCTCCCTGCTCGATCCAGTCACGCTGGCGGCGATCGATTCGCTTGAGCTGCGGGCCCGCATGATCGTCGAGGGGTTGACCAGCGGTATGCATCGCTCGCCCTACGCCGGCTACTCCGTCGAGTTCGCCCAGCACCGCGCGTATGCCCCGGGCGATGATCTGCGACACCTCGATTGGAAGGTATTCGGCCGATCGGATCGGCTGGTCGTCAAGCAGTACCAGCAGGAGACGAATCTCGATCTGCATCTGCTGGTGGACGTGTCGGGGTCGATGGCGTACGGCTCAGTGCCGGGCGGGAATGCAGGGCGTGTGCGGTGGCGCAAGGTGGATGCCGCCGCGACGCTGGCCGCGGCCATCGCGCTGCTGGCGATCCGCCAAAGTGACCGGGCGGGCCTGCTGCTGTTCGATCCGCGTCATCCCGATCAGCCGCTGCGCCAGACCACACGGCTGGCCAGTGGCGAGGATCATTGGCGCGCCATTCTGGGCACGCTCGCGGCGGCCGAACCAGCCACAGTTGAATCGATCGCCGCTGCGCACGATGGGGCGCGAGGCGTATCCGCAGGTCCCGCCGACGTAGGCCGTGTGATCGACCAGTTCGTCGCCCGCACAGCCCGGCGCAGTCTGGTCGTGCTGCTTTCCGATCTGCTCGACGATGCGGCGGGCCTCGAACAGGCGGTGGCGCGGCTTTCGCATCGTGGCCATGACCTGCTGCTGATTCAGACGCTCGATCATGCCGAACGCACGTTTCCTTTCACCCAGGGCGCATGGTTCTACGGCCTCGAAGGCGAAGGCCGGCTGAGCATCGATCCCGCCTCGCTTCGCCGAGCCTATCTTCAATCGCTGGACCGGCAGATCGCGGCCATCAGCGGCCTGGCGCGGCGCTTTGGCTTCGACCACGCCCTCTTCGACACCGCGCAGCCGCTGGGCCCCCTGCTGGCGCAGTTCCTGGCCCGACGAACCGCACGCCTGGCGCGGACGGGGGCGCACTGATGCTGACGCATGGTCCCCTGACGGTGGCACAGGCGGTTGCCGCCGGCCTGAGCCTGGCGCAGATGGACAGCCTGTTTCTTCATCCCGCGTTGGCGGCGACGGGCGCTGCGGCGGTCGCCGCACCGCTGGTCATTCATCTGCTGGCCCGGGCCCGGCGTCGCCCGCAGCCCTGGGGCGCCATGCGGCTGATTCTCGAAGCGGCGCGACAGGAGCGCACCCGGCTGCGCCTGCGGCAATGGCTGCTGCTGGTTCTGCGCTGCCTGATAGTGATTCTGCTGGGATTGGCGCTGGCGCGGCCGCTGAGCCGGGGATTCCTCAGCGCGCTGGGGCACCCGCAGGAGCATGGCCGCCGCGTCGCCGTCGTGATCGATGACAGCTATGCCGCTTCGGCGCCGTGGGGCGCGACGGCAGCGTCAGGCGACGTCATGCGCCTGGCGCGCGGCAGAGCGGCCGCTGGCGCCTTGCTGGACGCCCTGGACTCCGGCGATCGGGTGCTGCTGCTGCGACTGAGTGAAACCGTCGACATGGACGCCGATCGCAGAATCGACGCGGATGGGTTCCCCCCCCACGATGCGCGAACGCGCCTGGATGGCATCGAACCTACACTGGGGCCGGCCCAGCCGCGCCGCGCCTGGGAGCAGGCCTTGCGAGCCGCGGCCAGCTGGCTGACGCGGACACCCGACGCGGCGACAACATCGGCTCCGCGGCGAAAGCCGATCCTGGCGATCGCATCTCACGGATCCCAGGCCCTGCTGGATGCTCTGGAAACGGTGGATCGGTCGGCACACGGATCAACGTCCGTGGCGCGTTCCCGGGAAGCTCTCGAACCGGCATGGCTGCTGACGCGCCCGGCGGCGAGTGTTCCCAATTTGCAGATCGAGGATGTCCAGATCGAACGAAGCGGCCGACCCAGCACGCGTGTGCTGACCACGTCGACCTCGGGCGCCGGTGCGCTCGACGCCCAGCAGGCGCCGGTGCGCGTGAGCGTCCGCCGGGTCGGTCCGACTGAAGCCCCCATGCACGTCAGGCTCGTCGCGGGCCTGGCGGCGATTGCGCCCAGTCGCAATGACGCGCATACCCAACCGGTGATGATGGAGGCGTCGGCGACCCTTCAACTCGCCGCGGACCAGCGACAGGCGAGCACGACGCTGCTCGTGCCCATCCCGCCGATGGACGTCGAGAACAGTGCCAAGGCTCAACCGCCGCACATCCTGACCGTTCGCCTGGTCGAGCCGGGTTCGTCCGCAAGTGAGCCGTGGACGCAGGTCAATGTCCTGCCCGGCGACGATGTGCGCCATCGCTGGGTTGAACTGGCCGGGCCGCTGGCTGTCGGTCTGGTGGATGAGGACGCCTCAACATCGCCGTCGCGTGCCGGTGAACTACCGTCCGCAGCGTGGTGGCGGGTGGCGCTGCGTCCACGGTCGACCGCAGGGCGGAGCCTCGCCCAGGTGGCCGAGCAGATTGCCGTCACCCGTGTGCTCCCCGCCGCACTGGCGCAAACTTTGAGGCACCTGGAACCGGACTCGGCGAGTCTTGATGCCCTGATCGTGCTTCGTCCGGATCTGCTCGAACGGCCGACGTGCTCAACCTTGGCGGCATGGACGCGCAGCGGAGGCATTCTGTGGATCATGCCGCCCGCCGAGTCCGGCGTCGATGAAACAGCATGGGCCGAGGCAATTCTTGAAGAGTTGGGCGTGGGTGGTGGACTGGGTCCGATGGCGGTGAGTGCGGATCCAGCCGGCTGGGCCTTGGCGTCCGCGCCACCGCCCGCGGAACTGGGCCTGCTGGGCGCGGAGTGGGATGCGCTGGTGGGCCCCGTGCGCGTACACCGCGCCTGGACATGGCGGGATGCCGGGTTGGGGATCGCGTCGGGAAGCGGCAACGAGGAATCCGACGGCCGACGCGCCGCCGCGGGGTTCTCGCCGCTGCCGTGGTTGAGGCTGCGCACCGGTGAACCCTGGCTGGTGCATCACCCAATTGGTGATGGCCACGTGCTTCTGGGATTGTCAGCCTTCGAGCCGCGATGGACGAATCTACCCACCAGGCCGCTGTTTGTGCCCTTGGTGCATGAGGCGCTGCATACCCTGGCGACCGGTCGGCCGCTAGACGCCCGGTGGCGGTCGGCTTGGGCGCACGGGCCGTCCGATGCAGCCGTCGCGGCGATCGGTCTGAAGCTGGACGATCAGGCCCAACCCCACTTGGGCGCTGTACTGCTCGATGTCGCGCCGGACGCGGGCGACACGCAGGCGGCCGACGTCCAGCGCCTGGTGGCTGCCCTCGACGCTCTGACCGCCGCCGCGCCTTTGGAGGCTGACGATGCGCCCAGGCGAGCCTGGGCCTGGCTGGATGCGGACGAAGCGGCCGCGGCCCTTGCGGGCCTCGAACGTACCGGTGCGTCACAGGCGGGCGCGGATCTGGGCCGGCCGCTGCTCCTGCTGGCCCTGGCGTTGCTTGTGGCCGAAGGCGTCCTTGCACGGTTGATGACTTATCGCCCCGCCGAGCCTGTTGGAGGTGAGCGGTGAGCGGTTGGAAGTCATGGCTGCTGGACGCGCTGACGCCGGCCGGGCGACCAACGGGCGCTGCGGCGGCGGAGGTCGCCCACTTCGGCTGGCGAACACCCCTGCCCGCCTGGGTGTGGGCCTGCATCATCCTCGCGGCGATCGCCGTCGCGATCTGGAGCTATCGCGGCCGTATCGGCCGCCGATGGGTCCGCGTTCTACTAGCGGGCGTCCGGGCCAGCACGCTGGTGCTTCTGGCGGCTCTCCTGGCCGGGCCGCAGCGCGTCGAGCCGCATGAGCGCGTCGAGCCCGACCGCGTGTATCTGCTGATCGATCGATCCGCGTCGATGCTCACCGGTGACGGGCCGATGGCCGAAAGCGGCGCGCGACTCAGCCGCGACGAGCACCTGCGAAGGCTCCTGTCCGATGCGGCTCCGACGCTCACCGGCTCACCTTTCCGTGACGATCGACACGTGCTGGCGTTCACCTTCGCCCAGGACTTGACGCCGCTGAAGCTCGCGGCGCTGACCGATCCGCCAGCTGCGGAGGGCGGCGCGACCCAGATCGAGTCGGTCTTGCGCGCGGTGCTCGGTCAGGCGGTGGGTGCTCCCGTCGCCGGGATCATGCTGCTCAGCGATGGCCGCACGGCCCGTGACGTGTCGCCAGCCCTGCTGCGCGAACTCGAACAGCGCGGCATCGGCGTGTATGCCGCCGCGTTCGGCCAGCGCCAGCCGCCGTCCGATCTGGCGATCCACCGCATCGAGGCGCCCAGCCGGGCGTTTCTGTCCGACCGCGTACCGGTGACGGTCTGGCTTTCGCAGGATGACGAAGGCCCATCGCCACGCGCCGCGGACGACCGGGCCGGGCCCTTCACGCTGCGACTTGTGGACGCTGCGACGCGACACGTGCTCGACGAACGCGAACTGACCGCGGACGATCTGCAACAGTCCCAACGGCTCGAAGGTCGTGGCGAACTTGCCGGCCCGATGAACTGGCGCGTTGAACTGGACGCGCCGCATAGCCTCGGAGAACTGACCACGGAGAACAATCACGCCCGTGTCGCTGTCGAACTCGTCGATCGTCCGCTGCGGGTGCTGTATGTCGATGGTCAGCCGCGCTGGACCTATCGGTACCTGAAAAATTTCCTGGTACGTACCGAGGGGATTGAAGCCTCGGTGTTGCTGGTGTCGGCCGAGTCCGGCTTTGTGCAGGAAGGCGCCCGCGCGCTGGCGCGGTTTCCCCAGGACGTCGCGGAGCTGGCGCCCTACGACGTGCTGGTCATCGGCGATGTGCCGCCGACCTATTTCGGTCCGGGGGCGATGCGCCTGATTCGCGACCAGGTGGCCACCCGCGGTCTGGGTTTACTGTGGATCGGCGGTCCGCGGTTCACCCCGGCCGCGTATGCCGACACCAGCCTGGATGAACTGCTGCCGATGCGTCGACCCGGCCAGGCGCAGACCCTGACCGACCCTACCCTTCCGGTGACGCTGCGGCGCACGCCGGCAGCCGAACGGATGGGCATTCTGCGGCTTGATGGCGATCCCGGCGACGTTCAGGCTCGCGCCGGCGCGGCCATCGAGGCCATGCCCCCGCTGTATTACGCCCAGGAAATCGGCGACCTGAAGCCTGCCGTCGACGTGCTGGCCACGGGTTTTCTCGCGGCCGGCGAACACGGTCAGGTCGACCGGACGACGGCGATCCTCACGCAGATGCGCTATGGCTCGGGCCTGGTCATGTACCTGGCCACCGACGACCTGTGGCGCTGGCGCTATGGGGCTGGCGGCCTCTACGACGAGCGGCTCTACGCTCAGTTGCTCCAGGTGCTGGCGCGGCACGGCATGCAGCGTGGTTCGATGTCGATGGTCTGGCTGGATGTGGCCCATGCGGACCTGCGCGCGGGCCAGACGACGCTGGTCCGACTGCGCGTGGGCGACCCTCTGACGGCCCAAGCCCTTGGGCCGCAGGTCACCGTGGAGGTGATCGATCCCGGTGACGCCGAAACATCCGAAGATGCCGGCACGCTGCTCGAGCAGGTGACACTCACGCGCGTCGGCGGGGCGTTGTCCGACGCCCGCGACGCCGAGGCGGTTTACGAAGGACTGTGGCGGCCGACGGAAGCCGGAGGCGACGGGCCGCGCGTGCTTCGCGTAGCTGAGCCGGCGCTGGCGGGCCTGGCTTTGAGCCGGCGTGTAAATGTCGCCCCGGCCGGCGATGAACGCCGCGATCTGCGGGCCGACCACGCGCTGCTCGACCGCCTGGCGCAGGCAAGCGGCGGCATCATGCTTCCAGCCGACGACCCCGACCATGAGAATGTGCTGATGCGCCTGGCGCGGATGATCCCGCGGCGGGCGCAGCGCCATCCGATCGACCGACACTCAACCTTATGGGATCAGCCGTTCGTGCTGGCGACGTTGCTGACGCTGCTGACGCTCGAGTGGGCCGGCCGCAAGGCGCTACACATGGCCTAGGCGGGGCCGCCTACGATAACGGTGCGCCGCCGCGCGCAGGCATGTGGCGGCCGGATGTGCGCAATATGCAAGAGGCATCCACGAAACTGACTCGCATCGCGGCACAGGCCCGACGGCTGCTCGCGACGCAGGCCGTTTGCACCGCAGTCATCGCGACGCTGGTCGCGCTCGTCGCCGCCGGATGGGTTGACTTTCTGCTCCGGCTGCCGGGGACGTTGCGCCTGGTGCTGGGCTTGTCGGCCTTGGGCGTGGGGGTCTGGTGGCTTGCACGCGAGGCGAGGGCGGTGGCGGCTTTTCACCCGACGCCGGCGCAGTTGGCCTTGCGCTGCGAGAGGCTCGACCCGCGCCTGGCCGGACGGCTGGCCAGCGCGGTGGAGCTCGGTGGTCGTCAGCCGATCTTCGGCGAGTCGACCGACATGACGGCTCTTTCGGTTGCGATGGCGGCCATGTCGCAGCGGCAGGTGCGGCAGATGCTTGACCGCGCGGCACTACCCCGGCTGCTCGATCCAGGCAGAACGTTGCGCCTGGCGGCGCTGGCGGCCCTGACCATCGTCGCCAGTCTTATCGTGGCCGCGGCGGCGGGGCAGGCAACCGGTATTGCGCTGCGGCGCTGGCTTCTACCTCTGGGCGACACCCACTGGCCTCGCCGCGTTCAGCTCGTGGATCTGGGCCAGCGTGCCGTCTGGCCCAGCGACGCGCCGCTGCGCCTTCGCGCCGCCGTAACGCGCGGCGCCCGGCCGAACCTGCGGGCATGGGTATGGCGCCGGTACGTGGTCGACGGCCGCGCTCAGCCGTGGCAGCGCCAACTGATGGTGCGGCAGGATCCGATCCCCGCCGCCGCGGCGCAGCGTGACCAGACAGCGGTGTATGAGGCGGTTCTCGAGCCTCTCGAGGCGCCAGCCCGCCGCGGTCCGGGGCATGACACGCCGCCCCGCCATGAAGTCGAATACCGCTTCGAAGCAGCCGACGACCGGACGCCCGTGCGCCGCGTCACCGTGGCGGACCGGCCGCGGCTGGTCGCCTTCACCGCTCAGATCATGCCTCCACCTTATGCCGCGGAACAGATCGAACCGCGCTCCATCGCATGGGACGGCGCGGCTCCCGCGGCCGACGAAGCCCTTGTCGGGTCACGCGTGATCCTGACCGTGAGTTCGTCGCGGCCGCTGGCGGCCGATGGGCCGCTGTGGGCCTATGTCGTCCCGGGCCTGTCCGCCGCGATGCATGGCGAACTGCCGCAAGTGCGGACCGCCGGCGAGGGCAGTGAACTGACGATCGCTTTCACCCTGGCGGCGGATCTGCACTCGGCCATCCGGCTGCGTGACGATCTGGGTCTGACGGATCAGACCGATGCGGTCTTTCACCTGCGGGCGCGCGACGATCGCCTGCCCACGGTGACGCTCGACGCGCCCACGGGCCCGATGACGCCTGTCACGCCAGGAGCGCTGGTGACCCTGGAGGCGACAGCCCGCGATGACGTGGCGCTGGCCGCGATGGCGCTTCGGGCCCAGCGCCCGCCGACGTCGGACGAAACGCTGTCGGCCGTCGAGGCGCCGCCCGCCGCGGGCGATCGTGGGCCGCCGCTGAGCCTCGACGAAACGGCCGGCCCGCGCCGGTCACTGACCTATGAGCTCGATCTCGCGGCCTTCGCGCCCGGTGCCGCGGCGTTGCGGCCGGGCGATCAGCTTCTGGTCTTCGCCGAGGCACGCGACAATTTCGAGCTCAACGGCCAGGGTCATCCCTGGGTTCAATCGCCAGCGCGGGTGCTGCAGATCGTCGAGCCGGCGGTCGTGGCGGGCCGGCTGCGTCGTGAGTTGGCGGTCATGCGCCGTGCAATATTGCAGATGCAGGATCGTCAGGCGACGCTGGCCCGATCCGACGACGCCCCTGCTTCGCTTGCTCAACAGACCGACCAGGCGCGTCTGACCCAGCAGGTGTCGCGCCAGCTCCAGCAGGCCGAGGATCTCCAGCGCCAAGCGGCGCGCAATCGGCTGGATGACGCCCTGCTCATGCGCGTGCTGACGCAGGCGCACAGCTTGCTCACCGACGCGGCGCAGGCCGCCGATCGCGGTTCCACGGAGCCGACGCCGATCGCGCGTCAGGCGGCGCGGCGGCAGGCGGCTGAAAAGCTCGGCCAGCTCGCGGCGATCCTGGACCAGGGCCACGACGTACTCGCCCTCCAGGGCGAACTGGAGGCCCTGCAGCGCCGTCAGCGGCAGATCACATCACGGACCGCTGACCTCCAGTCGCGCACCCTCGGTCTGGATCCGCAGGCGCTCGAAGCCCGCGACCCGGATGCTGCGGCAGCTCTCGAGCGGCTGCGGACGCAGCAGGCGGACGCGGGCGAGGAAGCGCAGCGTCTGACCGATCGTCTGCATGCCGCGGCCGAGGCGTTGGCGCGTCAGGGCGGATCGGCGGCCGACCAGGCGGCTGCGGCGACGTTGGCGGATGCGGCTGCGACAGCACGACGCGAAGGATTGACGATGCAAATGCGGCAGGCGGCGGCCCAGATGGGGGAAAATCGCCTTGCCGGCGCGGGCCAGCAACAGCAGACGGCCGAACGCATCATGACCCGCATGCTCGAAGCGATCGGGCGTCAGGAACAGCGGCGCCAGGAAATCCTTGCGAGACTGCTGGACGATCTGAAGCAGGCGGTCGACCGGTTGGTGGCGCAGCAACGCACCAGCCTGCAGCAGGTGTCCCGGGCGGTGAAGCTGGACGAACTGGTCGAGCCGCTGGCGCTGCTGCGGCGCAACACGCAGGTGGTCAGCGGACAGGCGGCCGAGGAGGCGCCGCAAGCCGAGGCGCACCTGCGGGCGGCTGGTGAACACCAGGGACAGGCGGTCGACGCCCTGCGCGGCGAGCAGCGCACCGACGCCCAGGCCGCGCAGCAGGCCGCACTCGCGGCCCTCGAACGGGCGGCCGCGACGCTCGATGAGCAGAGACGCCAGGCCGACAACCAGCAGGAGCGGCGGCAACGCCAGGCGCTGGCGACCCGGTACCGGGAACTGGCGACGCGCCAGTCGGTGGTGCGCGAGCAGACAGCAGGACAAGCCGGGCGGATCGACACCGAGGGCCTCACGCGTGCGACCCGCCGGGCGCTGCTCGAGTTGTCACGGACCCAGCAGGCGATTCGTGATGAGGCGGCCGAGTTGCGTGGCCAGGTGAACGATGCGCCTCTGTTCGAGCATTTGCATGAACAAGTGGACGATCAGGCGGCGGCGGCGGCAGCTCGGTTGCGGACGGGCGAGGCTTCAAGTCAAGTGATGCGGCAGCAGACCGAGGTGGCGGACTCGCTGACCACGATGGCTGACGCGCTGGTGCAGACAGCCGACATGGCCTACCAACGGCCACTCAGCGGCGAGGGCGCGGGGAGTGGCGCCGGCGCGGGACCGACGCCCGATCCTGCCCGGCTGCTGGCGGAACTGAAGCTGCTGCGTCACCTTCAGCAGCAGATCTACGATCATGGGGCCTCGCAGACGGACAATGCGAAAATCGAAAATCTGGCCCGGCGACAGGAGCAGGTGGTGCAACTCGGTGCTGATCTGGCCCGGCGCCTCGCCGCTACGCAGCAGAACATGGACGCGCCAGCCCCGGAGCGACACCAATGACCTGCCGGCAACCCACGCCCGCCGCTCGATCAGGCCGGTTTGTCCGCCGCGGCCTTCTCATCCTTTGCATGATCGCAAGCGGTGCCGGCACGTTGCCTGCGGATTCGCCGCCAAGCCTGGATGCCTTGCTGGGGCTGGACGAACCAGCCGCGTCATCGACACCCGCCGCCCCCGCCACCGATGAACGGCAAGGGCTGGTCGATCCGCCGCCGGGCGACCTCATGCAGCTTGCCCTCTCAAGGATGACCCAGGCCGCCCGTCGGCTCGACGATCACGCGGCCGTCGACACGACGGGTGAGACTGCGCTGGCCACACGCCGTCTGCAACGCGAGGCCCTGAATGCGCTCGACGCCCTGATCGCCCAACTCGGCCGACAGACGCCCAAGCGCGACAAGTCCAGTGGCTCGCCCAGTTCAGACGGACAAGCGCGGCAAGCCGACACGGGTTCGCAGGCCAACGCGCCTCGGATGGCTGGCGGCGCTGCGACGCCGATGTCCGGCGATGCCGGTGAGGGTCACAGCGGTCAGGCGTCGCCCGGTGCCGTCACCGTCAGCCCAGCCGATGGCGCCATCGAGCAGACGGACGCGGCCGATCGCGCCTGGGGTAACCTGCCGGCCCAGGTCCGAGGCCAGCTTTCACAGGGCGTTTCCGATCCTTTCAGCGCCGTCTACCAGCGCTTGACGGAGGCGTATTACCAACGCCTGGCGCGCCAGGCCGGCGATCCGGATCTTGATGCCAACGGCGACGTTGACGGGCGGATCGACGCCGTTGGCGAGCGGGAGTCCCAACCATGAGGCGCCGATCGACCGCTCTTGTCCTGTGCCTGCTGGTCGCCGTGATGCAGCCTTGTTCCAGTGCGCCCGCTCAGCCGATCCCGGCCGATGCGGCGTCTGGCGGGCCGGCGGAGATCACCACGGCTTCACGCGAGGCGGTCGCGCGCGGACTGACCTATCTGGCCTCGACCCAGGCGGCCGATGGGCATTTCGCAAGCTCGCCCTATGGCCGCAACGTCGCCGTGGCCTCGCTGGCGTGCCTGGCGTTCATGGCCGATGGGAATCTGCCCGATCGCGGACCCTACGCCCAGACCGTGCGGCGCGGCGTCGACTTCGTGATCGACAGCGCGACCGAAACAGGTCTGATCGCTGCCGAGACTTCGCACGGGCCGATGTATGGCCACGGATTCGCGACGCTCATGCTCGCGGAGGTGTATGGCCACAGTGATGATCCGCGCCTGCATGATGTACTGGTCAAGGCCGTGCGCCTGATCGTGCGAACCCAGAATCATGAAGGCGGCTGGCGGTACCAGCCCACGCCCTACGATGCGGATATCTCGGTCACCATCTGCCAGGTGATGGCCCTGCGGGCGGCGCGCAACGCCGGCCTCGCCGTGCCGGCCCAGACCATCGATCGGGCGATCGTGTATGTCCGCAATTGTCAGAACGCTTCGGACGGCGGATTCCGCTACATGCTCCGGGCCGGGGCCTCGGCATTCCCGCGATCGGCCGCGGGTGTCGCCAGCCTCTACTACGCCGGAGTCTACGATGATCCAGCCCTCCGGCAGGGCCTGGCGTACCTGCAGCAGTTTCAGGGCGGCGACCCGAACGAACCGGGGGGCCACTTTTTCTATGGTCATTACTACGCGGCCCAGGCCATGTTCCTGGCCGGCGGCACGTGGTGGACCGGTTGGTTCGGGCCGGTCCGCGACAGCCTCATCAATGCCCAAGGCGCGGACGGCTCGTGGTCTTCGACGCACGGTTCGTCGTACGCCACAGCCATGGCGCTTCTGGTGCTACAAGTGCCCAACCGCTACCTGCCGATCTTCCAGCGATGAAAATCACAAGACGACTTGCCATCATCGCTCCACTGCTCCGCGCCAGACTGGCCGCCGTCGTGATCGGCGCCGCGGCCTGCCCGGCTGCTGCGGCCACGCCGGCCGAGTTGATCGGTCCCGACCTGACGCCGCAGCCGGTCACCCTGCACGCGATTCACGATGGCGCGGCAACTTACTTCGACGCCCAGCGCACGATGCGTCGCATCGAACTGGACGAACTGGTCGAGCTGGTGATGGCGCCGGTCAACGGAGCGGCCTCTGGCCAGCACACGGCCACGGGGCTGTGGGCCGACGCTCGCCTCGCCGATGGCCAGTGCTACCGTGGAGCCTGGGCGGGTGTGAACGACGTGGGCGAACTGGGCGTCGAGCACCCGCGACTGGGCCGGCTCCCGATCGCGCTCGACAGGCTCGGCCTGCTGCGCCTTCACCACGCTGGCCAGAGGCCTGTCATGCCGTCGACCACTCGCGCCTCGGGGATGGATATCCTGACGCTGGCCAACGGGGATGTTCTGCAAGGGTTCGTGCTGAGCGCGACAGCGGCGGGTTTTGAGCTGGAGCCCGAAGCGGGCGCGGGCGCGATCACCGTGCCGTGGGAGCGCCTCGTCAGCATCCAGTGTGCGGCGACATCGACGGCGGCCCAGGAGCTGCCGACGGGCGTGGCGTTGCTGCTGCTTCGCGATGGCGCATGCGTGGCGGTGGTGGCGGTGGAGTTCGAGGCGGAGATGCTGACGGCCACGCTCGCGCAATCGGGACGACGTGTGCAATTGCCCATCGCTGAAGTGGACCGTATCGCGGTGCGGGGCCCGGCCGGTCGCATGGTGGCCCTGTTTGACCAGCCGATGACCGTCGAGCGTCAGGCGCAGGTTTTCGGCCGGCCGTGGCCGCCACGGCTCGAAACGCGCGAGGGGGCGGAACCCGACGGCCTCGGCTCGGCTTATGGCGGTCCCGTCCTCCGCGTGCACGCGCCGACGTCGCTGCGCTTTGAGCTGCCTCACGGCAGCGCGCGGCTCGTCGCCATGTGTCGGCTCGATGTGCCGATGGCCGAACCCGCGCGACGCCTGGCCGATCCGATCGTCATCTTCAGTCAAAACGGACGCGAGCTCGTTCGACAGACCCTCAGCGCGGATCACGATGTGCAGGCTGTCAATCTGTCCGTGTCGTCCGGCCCGCTGGTGCTGAGCATCGAACAGGGCGAGCGCGGCCCGGTGCTCGACCGCGTGCTCATCGAATGGGCCCGGCTGCTGGTCGCGCCCTGAACGGGGGATGTTTTCCTTCCGCGGCATGGGCGATAGCATGCGGTCATGCCCCCCGCTTCATCTTTCCATCGCGACGCCGCGCACCGCCTGGCGCTTTATGAGCGAGCGGTTCAGCATCCAGTCGCCGAGGTGGCTTTCTTCGACCGGGTGTGGCGCCGGGCGCAGCCCCGCCGCCCATCAGGCGCTCCCCGTGCCGCGCCCCTGCTGCTGCGCGAGGACTTCGCCGGCTCCGCGACCGTCGCCCGCGCCTGGGTTGGCTCGCACCCGCAACGCCAGGCGATGGCCGTCGAGCAACACGAACCGACGCTACATTGGGCGTGGCGCGCCGCGCAACGGCAACTGGGACAACGGGCTGACGATCTGCATCTGGTATGCGGTGACGTCGTGACGACCCGCGGCCCACGCGTCGACGTGGTGGCGGCGCTGAACTTCAGCACGTTCATCTACCACGAAGTCAACCCTCTGATCGCCTATTTCCGCGCGGCGCGCAGGGCCCTGAAGCCCGGGGGCGTATTGGTGATGGACATGTTCGGCGGGCCGGGCGCACAGCGCGTGGGAACCCAGCGCCGCCGCGTCGACGCTCCCGGCGCCGTCGGCAGCGCGGCCCCCGCGTTCACCTATCTGTGGGAGCAGCGCCGCTTCGACGCTCTGAGCCATCGCATCGACTGTCGCATTCACTTCAAGTGCCCGGGTCGGCGCATCGTCAACGCGTTTCGATACGACTGGCGACTGTGGACGCTTCCGGAACTGACGGACGCCATGGCCCAGGCCGGCCTGGCTCGCCCCACCGTCTGGTGCGACCGCTATGACCCCGTCCGCAGCCGCAGCGACGGGCGCTATCGACCGGTGCGGCGTCTGCCCGGACGCGAGGACTTTGTCGCCTACGTCACCGCTCATCGAGAGCCTTGATCGCCCCGCAACCTGGGCGCGTGCTCGCTGGCGTTCGAGCGGGTAGGATTGAATCCGCGTTCCGGCACGCGGCGAGGGTTCCGGCAGTTCGGCGGACGGCTGTAACGATTTCGCACGCAGCGCTGGTATGAACGCCCAGGTCGGCGCCACCATAATGGACACAGCTTCCCTTGAGCCGCGATTTCTCAACCGTGAAACAAGCTGGCTGGAATTCAACCGCCGCGTGCTTGATCAGGCCCTGGACCCCGCCACGCCGCTTCTCGAGCGCGTGTTTTTTCTGTCGGTGTTCAATTCGAACCTCGACGAGTTCTACCAGAAGCGCGTGGGTGGTCTGCGTCGGCAGATCGCGGCCGGCGTCATGACCCGTTCGCCTGACGGCATGAGCCCGCAGGAGGCCCTGGCCGCCATCCGCAAGATGGTGCTCGAAATGATCGAGGCGCAGGCCGACTGCTACCAGCGCGACATCCGCCCAGCCCTGGCCCAGCAGGGCATCGAACTGCTGAGGTGGGACCAGCTCACCGACGACGACCGCGCCTGGGCCCGCGAGTATTTCCGCGTCAATCTGTTTCCCGTGCTTACCCCGCTGGCGGTGGATCCGGGTCATCCGTTCCCCTTCATCAGCAATCTCAGCACCTCGCTGGGCGTGATGCTGCGCCATCCGAAATCCGAGGCTGACGATCGACGTCCCGGCCGGCGCGCCGCCATGGAGCCCGCACCGCGAAGCGAAGACGAAGACCACGTCGGCCGCGGCAGTGCCCAGTACCAGTTCGCCCGTGTCAAGGTGCCGCAGGTGCTGCCGCGCTGGGTGGTGATCGGCGGGGACGCGAACGCCCGACCGCTGCGGTTCGTGCATGTGGCCGACCTGATCCAGCACAACCTCGAAGATCTGTTTCACGGCATGATCATCGAGGACGCCATGCCCTTCCGCATCACCCGCAATGCCGACGTCGAACGCGATGAGGAAGACGCGGAAGATCTGCTCGAACTCATCGAGCAGGAACTGCGCGACCGACGATTCGCGCCGGTGGTGCGCCTCGAGACCGGCCCGTCACCCAACCGCCAGATGGTGCGCTTCCTGATGGATGAGCTTGAGCTCGACGAGGCCGATGTCTACCACATGCCCGCCGAACTCGATTACACCGACCTGAAGGTGATTCACAACCTGAATCTGCCGGATCTGAAATTTAAGCCCTGGAGCCCGGTCATGCCGCCGCGCCTCGCCGATGACGAGGCCGACATCTTCTCGGTCATCCGCAGCGGCGATGTGCTGGTCCACCACCCCTACGAATCGTTCAAAGCCTCGATCGAACGGTTCATCAACGCCGCGGCCGACGACCCGAAGGTCATCGCCATCAAGCAGACCCTCTACCGCACCAATCCCGACTCGCCGTTCATCCCCGCCCTCATGCGCGCCGCCGAGGCGGGCAAACAGGTGATCTGCCTCGTCGAACTCAAGGCCCGCTTCGACGAGGAACGCAACATCCACGTCGCCCACATGCTCGAAAAGGCTGGCGTGCATGTCGTCTACGGCATGGTCGGCCTCAAGACGCACACCAAGACGGCCTTGGTCGTGCGCCACGACCCCGAGGGCGTGCGCGTTTACGCCCATATCGGCACGGGCAACTATAACTCGCAGACGGCCATGCTCTATACCGATCTGGGCCTGTTGACCTGCGATCCGGCCATTACCGACGACGTCGTCGAATTGTTTCACTATCTCACCGGCCGAAGCCTCAAGCGCGATTTCCGCAGCCTGCTGATCGCTCCCACCAACATGCGCCGACGCTTCGTCGAGATGATCGAGCGCGAGATCGAGCACTGCCACGCATGGCGACAGCGCGGCAGCGACCCCGGCGATTCCGATCGGCCGCGCATCGTCGCCAAAATGAACAGCCTCGAAGACGTCAAGATCTGCCGCAGACTCTACGACGCCTCACAAGCAGGCGTCCGCATCGAGCTGATCGTTCGCGGCTTCTGCTGCCTGATTCCCGGCCTGCCGGGCATGAGTGACAACATCAGCGTCACCAGCGTCATCGGCCGCTTCCTCGAACATTCACGCATCTACTATTTCCACAACCAGGGCGACGGCGAGTACTACATCGGCTCGGCTGACTGGATGTACCGCAACCTCAACAACCGCGTCGAGTGCATCGCCCCCGTGACCGAGCCTGCCCTTCAAGGCAGGCTCTGGCGCATCCTTGAAGTGATGCTGACCGACACGCGGCAGGCCTGGACGATGCAGTCCGACGGCTCATACCTGCGACGCCAAGCGACTCAGGCCGCCGATGCGGATCTGGGCGATAGTGCTGCTGCGATCGGCCAACTGGGAACCCATCAGGGCCTGATGGATCTGGCCCGCCGCGAGGCCCAGAAAGGTGCTGCCGGGGCGTAAGCCCGGCACAGGCCGATCTCAGGCGCTGAAATCCACGTGAAGCGGCGCCTGATTCGCGCCCTGCCAATGCCGGTGGAGGGACTCGAACCCACACCCGGGGTGAACCGGAACGGATTTTGAATCCGTCGCGTCTGCCAATTCCGCCACACCGGCTGGTGAGACAAAGATTCTACCTTCGCCCGTCTTTTTGGCCAAATCTCGCGCCTGAGCCAGGACTTACGCGTTCCCAGAAGGACGCATCACCCCCAGACGTGTTCTCCGCACAGCGGCCGCGCTCTGATGAGCGCGGAAATGCCGGCAAAACAGCGCCGACGCTCAACGGCGCGATGCTTCAATGGGGCCGCGCTCTGATGAGCGCGGAAATTATCGCGTCGCAGTAAACATATGTGGGGCAGTGATTGCTTCAATGGGGCCGCGCTCTGATGAGCGCGGAAATGTGACGGCCATTGTGGGCGTGGCGGTGGCGTGGGCGACGCTTCAATGGGGCCGCGCTCTGATGAGCGCGGAAATGTCCTGACGGCGGTCGACGTTGTCGTGCGGCAGATAGCTTCAATGGGGCCGCGCTCTGATGAGCGCGGAAATGACGAGGTTTCTCGAGCTGGCCGACGAGGCAAGGCGGCTTCAATGGGGCCGCGCTCTGATGAGCGCGGAAATAGAGCGGCAACACCTGCTCGGCACACCAGCAGGCGCTTCAATGGGGCCGCGCTCTGATGAGCGCGGAAATGGTCAACATGTCGGGCGGCACGCTCTCGGCCGGCTGGCTTCAATGGGGCCGCGCTCTGATGAGCGCGGAAATCGCTGGTGTGGGCGATAGACGGCGACGGCGTGATGGTGCTTCAATGGGGCCGCGCTCTGATGAGCGCGGAAATGACACGTCTGGTGCGAAGGCGATGCCTCCAGTCGTCGCTTCAATGGGGCCGCGCTCTGATGAGCGCGGAAATGGCTCCCCCGACCTGCCATCCGGTCGGCCGATTGTCCGCTTCAATGGGGCCGCGCTCTGATGAGCGCGGAAATTCATGGTCGCCGATGATGACGAGACGACGGCGCTGCGCTTCAATGGGGCCGCGCTCTGATGAGCGCGGAAATCTGCTGCAATCTGCCGGTCCGCGTCGGACAGGTGCGCTTCAATGGGGCCGCGCTCTGATGAGCGCGGAAATGATGAAGTCGCCAAGCCCATACACCACGTCGGCAAGCTTCAATGGGGCCGCGCTCTGATGAGCGCGGAAATGCGCCATACTCGACGATTCCGCCCGCGCCGCGATCGCGCTTCAATGGGGCCGCGCTCTGATGAGCGCGGAAATCGAGTTGCGGGCAAAGGGGATGATGGCATGACAGAGATGCTTCAATGGGGCCGCGCTCTGATGAGCGCGGAAATCCGCCAGCCGTTGTGGATAACCCATCATCGCGGGATCGCTTCAATGGGGCCGCGCTCTGATGAGCGCGGAAATCAGATCCGCCGACTGCCGAATAAAACTTGTGCCAAGCTTCAATGGGGCCGCGCTCTGATGAGCGCGGAAATGCGTCGACCGCAACGGCGATCCGTTGTCGATCACCTAGCTTCAATGGGGCCGCGCTCTGATGAGCGCGGAAATCTGCATTCCGTAGCCGTAACCGGCGATGTGTCGGCTGGCTTCAATGGGGCCGCGCTCTGATGAGCGCGGAAATTGGGCCCTGCACGTGGGGGTAGACCCCGAGTACATGCTTCAATGGGGCCGCGCTCTGATGAGCGCGGAAATTTCGCATCGCCAGCGAATCAGAAGACATCTCCAGCGCTTCAATGGGGCCGCGCTCTGATGAGCGCGGAAATGCGGGTCCTTCCCGGCCTTCCTGCTGCGCGGGTCAAGCTTCAATGGGGCCGCGCTCTGATGAGCGCGGAAATATTGCCAACGCTGCGTGCCGCAATCATGCGGACGTGAAGCTTCAATGGGGCCGCGCTCTGATGAGCGCGGAAATGCCGGCACGGATATCGACCCGGTGCTGGGTACGGGGCTTCAATGGGGCCGCGCTCTGATGAGCGCGGAAATCTTCTGGGTGCCTTCATCCTCGAAGCCCGTCAGATCGCTTCAATGGGGCCGCGCTCTGATGAGCGCGGAAATGCGTCTTGATGTGGGTCGTGTACCCAGGGTCAAGGTGCTTCAATGGGGCCGCGCTCTGATGAGCGCGGAAATCCTATCGTGGCTCGAATGCCACAGCTGGATGGTTGGGCTTCAATGGGGCCGCGCTCTGATGAGCGCGGAAATGCTGCGCGGCATGCCTTCCGGCGTCGCGATTCGATCGCTTCAATGGGGCCGCGCTCTGATGAGCGCGGAAATGGATACCGACAATGGGCGCAAAGGGCACCAAGGAAGCTTCAATGGGGCCGCGCTCTGATGAGCGCGGAAATCGCCGTCGCGGCCGAGTACGCCATCCAGTATTACGTGCTTCAATGGGGCCGCGCTCTGATGAGCGCGGAAATTGACAGACCCCGATGCGGCCGTCGTCGATCATCTCGCTTCAATGGGGCCGCGCTCTGATGAGCGCGGAAATGCGCGACCGTGAATCGATGGGCCGGTCGATCACGCAGGCTTCAATGGGGCCGCGCTCTGATGAGCGCGGAAATCCGTGGACCACCTCCCGGCCGGGCTGACGCATCTCGCTTCAATGGGGCCGCGCTCTGATGAGCGCGGAAATCGCGCTGACGCTGATCTGCTGGCTGAGCTTGGGCTGCCGCTTCAATGGGGCCGCGCTCTGATGAGCGCGGAAATACCCGCCAGCGCGTCCTCGATGAACTCAGGCTTGTCCAGCTTCAATGGGGCCGCGCTCTGATGAGCGCGGAAATTCCGCGAGGTCCAGACGCTCGATGTCGTCGGAACTGCTTCAATGGGGCCGCGCTCTGATGAGCGCGGAAATCTGCTGTCGAGGCACGCGGACAATCCTACGCTCACGGCTTCAATGGGGCCGCGCTCTGATGAGCGCGGAAATCCGCATCGCGCGGATCAACAACGCTGACGCCTCGCCCAGCTTCAATGGGGCCGCGCTCTGATGAGCGCGGAAATGGGCCCTGGCAGGAGGCGAGATCAAGCTCGCCGGCGGCTTCAATGGGGCCGCGCTCTGATGAGCGCGGAAATATGTAAGGGCGGGGGGGATACTGCACCGTCGCGTGGCGCTTCAATGGGGCCGCGCTCTGATGAGCGCGGAAATACCGGCACCGGTGACGCAAGGGGGTCGGCGCATGAGCTTCAATGGGGCCGCGCTCTGATGAGCGCGGAAATCATCGTCGAGGCGCTCAAGGCCATCTTCGGCACAAGGCTTCAATGGGGCCGCGCTCTGATGAGCGCGGAAATGTCACCATCGATGACCGCGTGGGACTCGGCCAGGCGGCTTCAATGGGGCCGCGCTCTGATGAGCGCGGAAATGCGGTGGCCGGGCCGTCCAGCGGCTCGCTGCGGCTGCTTCAATGGGGCCGCGCTCTGATGAGCGCGGAAATCCGTTCGCATTGTCTGGCGGCATGACAGAATCGGGCGCTTCAATGGGGCCGCGCTCTGATGAGCGCGGAAATGCATCGCGCGGATCAACAACGCCGACGCCTCGCCCAGCTTCAATGGGGCCGCGCTCTGATGAGCGCGGAAATGAAGCCCGCCATTACCGCCGGCCGGCGTCGGAGCGGCTTCAATGGGGCCGCGCTCTGATGAGCGCGGAAATGACGTTGCTTGGTGCAAACACGGCTCGGTACACCGGCTTCAATGGGGCCGCGCTCTGATGAGCGCGGAAATCGCAGACCTCGGCCGGCCGCGCCCCAGTCCACCATGCGCTTCAATGGGGCCGCGCTCTGATGAGCGCGGAAATGCCCCGGGCCGCGCCGCCGCCGGGACCGACAGGGCGGCGCTTCAATGGGGCCGCGCTCTGATGAGCGCGGAAATCTGCACGCCGCAGACGGTGTTCGTGGTGGAGAACATCGCTTCAATGGGGCCGCGCTCTGATGAGCGCGGAAATCATCCATGACCCCCTGATGGACGCCGCCGAGCAGGCGGCTTCAATGGGGCCGCGCTCTGATGAGCGCGGAAATACTTCGCCGTCGCGGCCTGGATGGTGCGGCAGCACCTGCTTCAATGGGGCCGCGCTCTGATGAGCGCGGAAATGCCACTTCCCGGCCGGGCACCTGGCGTCCTGGCTCAGCTTCAATGGGGCCGCGCTCTGATGAGCGCGGAAATAAGCACACCACGCCGGCGTCACGGCACTGCCCGATGCTTCAATGGGGCCGCGCTCTGATGAGCGCGGAAATACCCCGGCCCGGGGGTCGGCCGTAAAAGGTCGGCTCCGCTTCAATGGGGCCGCGCTCTGATGAGCGCGGAAATGCTGCTGGGCCCGCCGATACGCGGCCTTCTCGCGGTGCTTCAATGGGGCCGCGCTCTGATGAGCGCGGAAATACAGTCTGGACTTTCTGTGTCGTCAGCACTTCGGAATGCTTCAATGGGGCCGCGCTCTGATGAGCGCGGAAATGGAGTCTTGCGGAACACGGAACGGGCGCCGGCAGGGCTTCAATGGGGCCGCGCTCTGATGAGCGCGGAAATCATCCGCCGACCGAGGGGCGCAGAACGCCGACGTACGCTTCAATGGGGCCGCGCTCTGATGAGCGCGGAAATTATGATGTTGCGTGGCCAAAGCCGCTTCGTTCGGGACGCTTCAATGGGGCCGCGCTCTGATGAGCGCGGAAATTTGTTCCCGCTGTCTCAGGTCGAGTTGGACGTGTGCGTGCTTCAATGGGGCCGCGCTCTGATGAGCGCGGAAATGGCGTCGCCGCCTCGGCCGACGCGGCCGTCGCCGACCGGCTTCAATGGGGCCGCGCTCTGA